>CETL01000650.1_pt1 | contig 25359 bp, 16 predicted proteins | sample 356371 | NCBI WGS metagenome assembly CETL01 (sample SAMEA2622518, study PRJEB7988) | marine metagenome | biome: marine biome (ENVO:00000447); feature: surface water layer (ENVO:00002042); material: "saline water (ENVO:00002010), including plankton (ENVO:xxxxxxxx)" | depth 5 m | reverse complement strand
AAATCGAATATGTATATTCATCGTTTCGATAATGTTGGCTCAATTAGCAACCAACGTCTTGGCTTCAACACCTGATATTGTAGAAATTGAATCGCACGAAACTTCGGTAAGCGCTGACCAAACAATAAAGTTCAACGCCGTCGTTAAAGACTCATCGGGAAATCCAATCAATGAAGATATAATTTGGAGTTCTAGTGAGGGGAGTATCGACCAATACGGATTATTTGTCCCAGGAAAATCCGGTCAAACCACAATAACTGCTAGTGCTGGTAACATCAACTCATCAACAAGCATCGAGGTTGTCCCCGGAATACCCAGTGATATTCTCACTTTCATTGATTCAACCGAAATAACAGTAGATCAGCATGTTGAACTCAATGCAACACTAGTTGACAGAGCGGGAAATTTTGTAGATGGGGATTTGACATGGAGATGTCAAAATGGAGTAATTGATTATGAGAATAATACATGGAAACCAGATAGAATTGGTAATGCTGTAATGCGTGTAATTTATTTTGAATTGGAAACAAGAATTAGTTTCAACATATCAGCGGGTAACCCGGCATCAATTCAGATACCCTATGGTCTAACTGTCCAAAGTGGAGACACATTACACGTAATGCCAACCGCTTACGATACTTATGGAAATTTAGTAGACATAACCAGGGCAGGAGAGTTGACATGGTCAGTTGAGAACGGTACCATATCGCAAACCGGAGTTTTCTTTGGCTCAGCACTAGGGTTTTGGAACGTCTCTGTAACGAGCACTTCTGGAGTGATAGGCTCGGGTTTTATACATGTTTTACCTGCTCAAGCAACCGGATTAAGCATTGATATAAACACAAATGAAACTAGAACAGGTTCTCCAATCATTTTGTCGGCAATAAAATCTGATATTCTAGGTAACTCGGGAATTGTGAATCTACCCTTATTGAACTGGAGTGTGCCAACAGGTTCGCTCACGATGCAGGATGAAAGCATAATTTGGACTCCTACAAAGGTAGGCAGTTGGACTATATCTGTTAGTGATGAAGGCTTTTCAGCTACTTTACAAGTCGATGTTGCGTTCGGAATAATATCAGAGATAGATATTCTATTTTCTGAAGATATCATCAAATCGGGAGATTCAGTTATTGCTTCAATAACAGCATATGATACTGCCGGTAATCAACGATATGTCGATGGGGTATGGACCGTTGATGATGACCTTATCACAGAGAATAAAGACGACTGGATATTGATACGTCCCGGTGAAATAGGAAATTATTCAATTTCAGCAAACTGGTTTGACAACGAAACTCAGGTTACGCATTCTGTTGAGAGAATTCTAAATGTAGTTCCGGGAGAACTCGCAAAGATCATACTACCCGATAGTGGAACTAAGATTAAGTCTGATGGCGTATTAGATTTACAACCTATTTTCGAAGATGAGTATGGAAACCTTCTGGATAATATTCTGGTAACATGGATAGTTGATGGGGTCGACATGACAATGGAAATCCGACTTGCTGGTAATAAATGGGCCCCAAACGCGATTGGAATGCATGAAATTCGTGCAACTGCAAGAGGAGTATTTGCAATTACAGATATTGAGGTCATACCTGGTAATGCAAGGTATCTAAACATTCATCCCGATGATGGAATAACTGTAAAAAGTGGAGAGCGATTTGAAATCGCATTAACCTCACTAGATGTTCACGGTAACGAAGCGTTAGCGATTGATGTTGATTTTGATTTCGAGGACCCACAAGGCATTATTTCCCCATCATCACAAGGCGATGGATTTTGGATTATTGAGGGTGGTAAAACAGGCGATTGGAATTTGAGAATGAAAACTGGATTTGCTATTCTTGATGTCACAGTATCTGTTGAAGACGGAGATCCTGTAAGATTGCTTGCCGAAATTCCTGATAATAATCCTAGCGAAGGAAAGGCAATGATAATTCGAGTCTACTCGATTGATAGTGCAGGAAATATTGTGCCTGTAATTCCAGATGAAGTTGAAATTCGCTGTACAGCGGGAAACGCTAGGCACATCTCTGACGATACATTCGAGATTACCCTAGATGAATCAGGCCAGTCAGAGTCTTGCACTATAAAGTGGAATAATCTTGTTGCTCAGAGTTTTTTTGATGTCGACCCTGTTTTGTTCGGAGGTGGGTTAGGAAATTCAAATACAGCATTAACACTAGTTTCAATAATTATTTTCCTTTTTATCGCGATAATGGTCGTCTTAATTCGAAGAATAAAATCACAACAAAGTGAAGATTATTATTTGGATGAAGAGGATGAAGAGGAGGAGGATGATAACGAGGAATCTACAGGAATCGAATCCGATTTTGACAAAGAACCTCAAGATGATAAACCTAATTCAGAGGCAGAGAATCAAGATTCAACAATTGGAAATAATCTCAATGAGGTAGAATCACCTGAGAATTTGCGAGCAAAACTTGCTGCAAGAGCTAAGAAAACTGGAGTTATGCAAGCCGCCCCTGGAACAGAGCAAGGAAAGACTGGATGGTATATTGATTCAAGTGGGGAACTAACATCATGGTTAGTCAGTGATGATGGAACGTGGACGCGTGTCTCATAACCACTCAGACTTTTTCAGAGCTAAGATTTCATTAAATCATAATTTTTTTTGCCATATATGAAGTAGGTTGAGACTCCCAAAACACAAGCCGCAAGAGCACCGTAGAGAGCTTTTTCACCCATTATCACAATGAGCAGGCCCCCAGCGATTGTTCCAAAAATTTGCACATAAGGGTATAGTGGAGACTTAAACTTTGGATTATACCATGAGTTTTCATTGCTTGATTTACGAAGAACCATCACACAAACATTCAGAGCAACAATTACCATTATTTGAAAGCCTGATGCGAGTTTTGCTACGTCTTTGACTGGCAAGGTAACGATGCATATACCCATGGCGACTGCGGTTGAAATAATTGCCCAGTGAGGAGTTTTAAATTTCTTATTAGTATCTCCAAGTGTTCCAGGTAACAAGCTACTCTTGGCCATGGCAAACAAAAATCTTGAAGCTGCCAGTAGTCCAGATAAAGCCCCCGATATCATAGTTAAGACGGCTAAAGAAGCTAGTGCAATGCTAACTTTCGACGAAGCAACAGCATCAACAAAGGCAAAAATTGGATCCTCCTTAGGTTCTCCGTTATCCAGTAAAACTCCGGTATCAATAGATCCCATCATTATGAAAGTGACAACCACGTATAGAAGCGTGATTAGAATCAAAGAAATAATCATACCATATGGTAAATTCTTCTCTGGCTCCTTAACTTCCCCACCTAATGCGCCTGCCTTGTATATACCTGCATACGCAACAAAGACTAACGCAGACGCCTCAACAACAGAAAACGGGTCATTCTTTGTTTGGTCCACTGCCCCGTCAATTGGGCGAGAAAAATCAAAGTTACCGTCAAACATTTGTAAAACACATATTATCAGAATCAAGCCGGTTGTAAAAGCCAAAATTGGGGTTTGAAAAGCCTTTACTTTCTTTATTCCCAGAATATTTAGTATCGTAATCAGCAACAAAGCTGACATGACAACAAAAGTCCCATTCGTGTCAATCTCAAAATAATTTGTTACCGCATACATATAGGCTTTGAATCCAATCAAAGCAAATGCTGACTTCAACAAAAATGAGGCCCAAAGCCCTAGCCCGGAGATCGTTCCAACAAGAGGGCCAAAAGACCGCTCAAGGTATACATACGCCCCACCGTTATCAGGCATTGCTGAGGCTAATTCAGATTTTGATAAGGTTCCAGGTAGGAAAACAATACCGGCAATAAGAAAGGCTAACCAAATTCCTGAGCCCATTACTGCTGCTGCAAAGGAAGGCAATACGAAGAGTCCAGAGCCAATACTTGCAGCGATTGTGACAATTATCACCCCTATCAAAGAAAGGGACCTTTCAATGGAGCTTTTGACATCAGAAACTACCCCAGATATATCCCCTTGGAGTAATTTGTCAGTAGTTTCCTTGATTCCCATTCGATTCCTCCTACAAACAAATTACCTTTATTGTCGTTTTAAGACATGTTTTATTCCGTTATTGTGCTCCAACAGCAAAAGGAACTTATTGGTTACTGCAATTCTTGGTTAGTTATCCCCGAAATGTGGAAACTATGCCTTAGCGATAACCTTCATCTCGACTGCTATTGGGGTAGGCAGAGCCCTGATTGCGAGAGTGGTTCTGGTAGGACCAACTTTCCCAAGAGTTTCAGCCCAGACTTCGTTATACCCTGAAAAATCTCTATCCATATCTACCAAAAATGATGTAACATCAATAACATTGTCAAGCGACGATCCAGCCTCTTCAAGGATTCTTGAGATATTATCAACCACAGCTCTAGTCTGAGCCCTGATATCATAATCAAGGGGGTTGCCATTTCCATCTTTAATCGGACCACCCGGGATAGAATTGTCTCCTGGTTGTCTTGGCCCTACTCCTGAGAGATAAATTAGGTCCCCTTCTCTTCTTGCATGTGGATAGGCTCCAACAGGTTTTGGTGCTTTTTGAGAGTTTACTGTGTTTTTACCTTCAACAGGGTCGTGAAGTTCTGGGCCCGTATTTTCAGGCTTTGGAATATTGGCTTTGGAAACTGACTCGAGAACATTTCTATCGCCCCCGTAATACTCTACATCATCCTCATCATATTCCTTATCTCCTGTTCCATTGGATTCCGGATCTAAGACAACAACAGCTGCTCCTGCTCCATGAATTGGCTCATAAGCCAAGATTGACCCTGTCAAATCATTTCGGTTATCGTTCATCGCTGACAGCCACCACATTGGTTTGAAAGCAACAACCTTTTTGACCCTAATTTGGTCATGAATTGTGCGGCTTAATTGACTTACATCTTCAAGCCTACCTTCGGATAAAAATTCCAATATCTTGCGATTCCATTCATCATCTTTCAATGAGTGAATTCTATCTTCCTCCGGCTTAATATCCTCCGTAAACATCCGGTTTGACAAGGACATCACTGAAACTGCGACAGCCTTCCTTCCTTGTGACTTAATGACATCCATACAAGATTTCGCAAGGATTGTAGTTTCTGCTCGATTCGAATAAACGTTCGTCGAACAGATAACTGCTGGAATCCTGTTATCCGGGTTTAGTAACTTCAAAGCAACAACTGAACCAACATCGATTGGGAATCCATCATACGCAACAGTCCTAGATTCTAGCCCACGTGAAATGTTCGCATCATTCCAGGCATTGGCGAATTCTGAATCTATCCTTAACGAATAGTGTATGCTTCCTAAATCGTGAAAGTCCGCATCAACCATAACCCATTCAGGATTTGGATCAGCCTGAATCTGATGACCGATTACGCTTGGCCAAAGTGTTGAATAAATAATGATTAAATCTGCCTCGCTTTCTTCTATCTGTTTCCTGGCATCATCAAATGCATCTCTTACCCGTTGCCAGCCCTCGTTTTTCTCTGGGCACAATACTGGATGAGGGTGTGCAGGAATAACCAGAGACTTTACTACCTCGCCACTCATTCTTATGCACTCCAATTTCTAACTGGCCACTCAACAATTGCGTTGCCTGTTCCTATAATTGTACCATACCCATGCAATATCGCTGGTTGTTTCGGCACACCCAGTGCAGATAAGAGCCAAGTAAAGGCCCCACCATCTGTCTCAGCGATAGCTTGCTCACAAAATTCGGGCATCTCATCGATTATTTGTTGTGATTTGCCTTCCCTCATCAACTCTATCATTCGCATATCCCACAGATGCATCGCATGACTGGTGATATGCTCCTTACTCATATCCTCTGGCGGATTTGTCTCTGTGACAAAATGACGGTGAGATAGAGAATTGCTTGCAATTAATAGACATTTTTTGCCACTCTCCTCAATCGCTTTAGCAGTAGACCTACCAAGTTCTAGCATCATCTCTTGCATAACTTCAACAGAGTAGTAGGACAAACTGCGATTTGAGGATATTGATACTATTGGTTTATCCCATTCAGGCCTAACCATGTGGCATGAGACTAGAGTCCCATAATCTACTCTAAAGTCTGGATTATTCATCATCTTTACAGCCATACCGTTTTCTTCTGCTTTATCGTGAATAGCTTTTGCCAATTCAACATCAATTTCCAAATCATAGTTGAACCTGAAAAGATTTGGGAAGACAGGGTCAACACTTTTTGAGGAACACTTCTCAACACCTATGAAGTGCGTTCCGATATAGGTTTGCCAGTGCGGTGATAGTATCACAATAACATCGTAATCTACACCTTCTAATGATTTGCGCAGTCTCTCATAACCCCAGCGGAGTTGTTCCCACCCACCTTCAGAGGCTGGTTCGTTTTGTTCTGGGTTTTCTGCATACACAAGGTGCGGAGGGTGAGGTGCTAAGCAGCCAGCAACAATTTCTCCTTTCGCCATGTAATCTCCAAAACGCTCCGCATCTTCTATTCATCGGTTCCTCTTGGCTTGTTACATGGGAGATATCAAAGACCTGAAATTTCGGCATGTAGCATGGCCTTCTGTGTTTTCATTTATTCTGATTTTTTCAACTGTCCTATTGGTTGATGAAAATAAAGCCCCGGGTCCTATGTCCATTGCGTTGCTCGCCTCGTTATTGACGGCACCTCTGCTTTGTGTAATTACAAAATCAGGGGACAAAAAAGAACATGCTATTGGAGTTGGTGTGATATCGGTGCCTATGGCTATTTTTTGGTCACTCGGCCCTAATTATTTCAACATGGCAGCACCCTTCTTTGTATGGATATGGCAATGTGCAACATGGCCAAAAAAGTCACATCCACCTTTCAGATATGGTATTTGGCATGGGTTCGGAATTGCTGCCTGTCTGCTACCATATGCTGTGATAGTTAACAAATTAATATGATTCTTCAGAATTGGGGAAATCTCCACTTCTGACATCACTACAATACTGTTCAACAGCACCCGTTATTTGGTTTTCAAGATTCATATATCGACGAAGGAATCTTGGGCTAAAGTCGGTAGTAATCCCGAGCATGTCATGCAATACCAAGACTTGCCCATCACAGTCTGATCCTGCTCCTATACCAATCGTTGGAATCGATATAGCCTCACTGACTTGTTTCGCCAACTCTGCTGGGATTTTTTCAAATACAATTGCAAAACATCCTGCCTCTTCAAGTATTTTTGCGTCGGCTATTAGTTTTGCAGCTTCCGCATCCTGCTTAGCCCTGACTGTGTATGTACCAAATTTGTATATCGACTGTGGAGTAAGACCCAAATGCCCCATAACTGGTATTCCAGCGGAAAGGATTCTGCTAACACTTTCAACAATTTCTGAGCCTCCCTCAAGTTTCACAGCATGCCCACCTGACTCTTTCATGATTCTAATAGCACTTTCAAGAGCTATTGCAGAATTACCCTGATAGGAACCAAATGGCATATCAACAACAATTAGAGCCCTGTCGACTGCTCTTTCAACACATTGTGCATGATATATCATATGCTCAAGACTCATAGGAACAGTAGTATCTCTTCCTGCCATCACATTTGATGCTGAATCCCCTACTAGGATTACATCTACACCCCCTCTGTCAACCAACTTTGCAAGGCTGTAATCGTATGCTGTTAGCATTGTAATTTTTTCACCAGCCCTCTTCATCTCCTGTAAAGTGTGTGTTGTCACTTTTCTTGCATTAGCGTGGATTGACATTAGCGTGCCTCGACTGTCCGAGAAGTTATACTTTTTTCAATCTTCCATGACGCAAACATTCACTGCTTCGCTGAAAAAACTAATCGACCACATACCACCTTCTCGGCCAACTCCGCTATCTTTGACTCCACCAAAGGGAACCCTGAGATCTCTGTGCAGCCAAGTGTTTACCCATACCATTCCAGACTCTATTTTTTCTGCGACTGACTTCCCACGACTTTTCGACCAAACACTACCTGCTAAACCATAATTTGTACTGTTAGCGATAGAAATTGCTTCACTATCTGAGTCAAATTTGTGTATGGTCACAACCGGTCCAAAAATTTCTTCAGTTGCGGTCCTAGATTCATGAGATAAACCAGTTATCACTGTTGGCTCAATCCATGCGCCTTTCCTATCAATTATATTTCCACCAGCAATGATTTCGCCTCCCTCAGATTTGGCAAGCTCTATGTAAGACAGAACCTTGTCTCTGTGCGCGTTATTTATTACAGGCCCTATCTCAAAATCCTCTAAGCCCTCCAAGTATTTTGATATGAACGAATCATAGATTGAAGAGTGAACTAAAATCCTAGACCCGCACAAGCATATCTGCCCTGAGTTTAGAAATGAAGCCCTAAGGACGCCTGGTATTGTTTTTTCCAAATCAGCATCATCCAGTACAATTGATGCATTTTTACCGCCTAGTTCAAGACTCAATTTCTTGAACAAAGGCGCTGCAGTTGCGGCAACTTGTCTTCCAGTTTCAGTCCCACCTGTGAATGAGATTGCCTTAATTTTGGGATGTTCAACAATCTTCTGTCCTATTTCAGGACCATAGCCATTCAAAATGTTAAGTACACCATCTGGTAGGCCGATATCCACACAAATTTTACCCAGTATGTATGCGGTAAGAGGAGTAATTTCACTAGGTTTAGCAATCACAACATTACCCATAAGTAGGGCAGGTGCTATCTTCCATGATAGCAAGTATAATGGTAAATTCCAAGGCGATATCAGTCCTACAATTCCAATTGGTTTTCTGATAACATAATTGGTTGCATCTTTCATCACAAAAATCTCATCCTTCATTTCCCGTCCAAAATTAGCAAAAAATCTGAAGTTGTTAACCGAGCGTCTAGCATCTACATTTAGTGCCACTTTTTTCGGTTTACCAGTATCGAGAGATTCTAATTCTGCGATTTCATCTATTCTTTCCTCGAGAGCATCTGCGATTCTGTCTAACCATTTGCATCTATCTATCAGAGATAAATTGCCCCAACTCAAAGCAGCAGTTTCCGCTGCAATTACAGCAGAATCTGCACTTTTTGTCCGAGGAACTGATGCAATTATGGTATTATCAATCGGCGATATGTCGTCAAAAACCTCAGATGTAGTAACAAATTCCCCTCCGATTAGGTTCATGACCTCAATCATGAATCCACCTCATAGTGCCAACGGTCTTGGTCTGGGTCCCATTCATCCCAAGTTGGTATTGTTTTGAGTGTATCAAGCATTGATTCAGGAACAATACCCGGAACGATGAATGCTTTTTGGCGATTTAGCGGATAGGGGTTTCTCAATTCAATCCCGAGACATCCCAATATTGCTCTGGCAATATACCATGTAGCTTGTGAATTCCACCCGTGTGCGACTTTCACTACAATACCCAATCCTTCAGGATAATCAGGGTGTTGAATTGCCATACCTAATAACCCGTCTGCTCCCTCTTTTGCGATTACTTTGCCTTTCCCTATCTTCAATATTGTAGAATCTAATCGATTGAATCCACCGACCAAATCTGGGTGCTTACACATTGCTTCCCATATCCAATCAGAATTCTTATCTCTGACAAGACCTGCATATATCTTTGCAAGTTCAGAAACTGTGTTAGATACTGTTGGGAGGCCACATCCATCTTTTGCTATTCTTAATGGTTGCCAACCATCTCCTAAAAACCGCCTCAACTGTTGCATGTAAGCTTTGAAAACTTGGTGACTTGGAAGGGTATACCCTGCTCTGTTCCACCCTTTTGCTCTACATCCTGCTAAAATTGCTGCATGCTCACCACTGCAAGTATGATACCAGCGACGAGGTCTCCTTACTTGTCTGCCAAATTGAATCAATGGAACATCGACAGGTGTGAGCATTAGTGGCCATTCTGCTTCTGCAAGCAAAGATTGGGCCGCTGCTACGTGTTCTGTATCTCCGTTATGGCTTGCAACAGATATTGCTTTTTGTTCCCAAGAGTGATTTTCTAGCTCTTTTGTAAATGCTTTGAGCATGAAAGGTTTCATCATTGACCTTCCATAACATAACACATTCCCACCAAAAGAGTGTATAACTTCGTCCCCATGACACCAAGCGACTGCTCCATGAATCGTAGTTTCAGACACCCCGTTACGGCGGTAATCAACTAAAGGCATCCATTCAACATCTCGCCCCGTTGGTATCCCTTCCACATCCTCACCCAATGGTGAGTCTGGGTATATTGCTGAGCCAGGTCTACCCGGTGCAACCGCAGAATTCTTGTCGTGTCTAAGGCTCATTGAATCCCTCCAACAGCGGCACGACTTTATTCCACCATGATTCCATATTCCTGATTACTCGATCATTATCGTGATTAAAAAAATCAAACCAGCACATTATCCTGTCATCCTTGTGAAATCGTTGTTTTATTTGTTCAGCAACCTCACCTGGATTACCAATCAATGCATTGTCTGCTGCTTTCTCAACTTTTGCAGGATCAAGCGTCCCTTCTAATGCTTTCCAGTATTCTCCCAGTGCCAACCTAGCTTCTTCTTTTGCTGCCAAAGATTGCTCCTCTGGAGTAAGATTATCTTCAGCATTCAGGAAAACAAATGTTGTCCTTGGCATGTCCCTTCTTTTCCATTCTAATCCTTTTTCATTGAATATTTTAGTCATTCTTTCATGTGTAGAATTGATTACCTCAGCAGATGTTATTGATAGATTGAAAACCTTGACGGGGAGAAAGGTATTCACAAATTCCTGTGCCCTTGTATCGTGAGTTCCAGCTATTAACTCCAATCTGTGACGAGGCCAATCTTTTGGTACTATGGAGATTTCTTCAAAGTTATATCTCCTGTCAATTTTTATCGAATCCGATATGTCAACATTGCAAAGATCTGCAACAGTCTCCCAATCCGAGGCATTTTTGAAATCGTCCCCGCTCAGAATAGTCTCTTTAACATCATCAGAATGTAAAACATCACCCCTCAACAGGCGCAAAAATATTTCACTCGCTTCCATGAAGATTTTTGGTTTTAGTGCAGGCCAAGATGCCGTTTCCACTTCATTTCGTGGATAAATTCCGTAGGGCCTTGCCATAAATTCAAATCTTCCAGCGCTAAATCCTAAGTGCAACTTCCTTTTTTCATCAATGTGGGACAAAAATTGAACAGCGTTTGCAATTCTTTCTGCTTGAGCAATTGGACCTCCACTTGCTAAGAGACTAATTACTGCAGACCCTATATCGATATTTTTTGTTCTTCTAAAGGATTCTAAAGCTAATTGACAAAAGTCTGTACATAAACCTATTTCACCTTTCCAGTGAGGAACGACAGGATTAGAATTCTCTTGCTGAGTTTGAGTTGACAAGTGAGCCTGAGCAACCCATGCAACACCAAAACCTAAGCGGTCAGCGGCTGTTAATTGCGAATAATAATTAGCAAACATTTCCTTCTCTGTTGGAGTGTATCCATTGTGGTCGGGAGTTTGTGAAATTGAAAAGAAAATGTCGAACTCCACCTAACCCCTCCAATCAACGGAAAATGAACCAATGTATCAACGTTATTCGGATGTAAGTTTTGAAAGTCGCAGCCTCACTTGTTCTGGAACGAGTTCTCCTGCTTCCATGAATTTCGTCATTATGTCTGATAATTGGACCATTGCCTCATCTGGCTGGTTTGAAATCTCTGCAAGGTCGGCTAGCCCCCACCGGGCAACTAAAATTCCTGAAAGATCATCTATCTGCTCCGCAATTTGGAGAGATTCAATCAGCATTGCCTGAGATTTTTCTAATTCACCAAGAGATGAATATGAATGTGCAAGGTCTGCTAATGCCTCCATTTTTTCAAATTTCGCCGATTCAGGGATGATATCAAGTCTCTTTTGGAGGTGCAATTGGCTTTTTTCATAATCATTTTCGGATTTTGCAATATGTGCAACCAAGGCATGTCCGTAAATCATTCCTTCTGTATCACCCGCTTGTTCTCTCAATCGCATAGACCTATTGGCAAAAATGCTTGCCTCATCAGTTCCTAGTAGAACCAGTGCAGCGTGATGGAATACGCCTGCTGCGAGTCCGATAAGCCCTTCGTTTTCCGATTTTATGCCAAAACCAATCAACTCATCTTTATCAGCACCGTGATGTTTCAGTAATTCAAACTGACACCATCCTGTATCCTCTGGATTATCTGCAACACTTGCAGCGTGATCTAGAAGTCGCCCTATTAATGCATCCCTTCCCAATTCTCTTGCAATATCTACCAAACGTAATGCGAGAGAGGTATTAACTGATTCTATACCCTCACCCTCTGCAAACATCTCAAGAATTTCTTCCGCTTGGTTTTGGTTTAACTCTGGCAAGATAACACCTCAGATAGAACGCATTCTTCCGCCATCAACCGCTAAAGAAACCCCTCGTATTCCACCTGATATTGGCATGCAAAGGTATGCTATAGCAGCACCGGTTTCTAAAGGGTCAATAAGACGGTTTATTGGAACCTGAGACATCCAGCCATTGTGTATCTCTTCTACGCTTTTGCCGGTCTTGTCATGAATTGATTTTGCCAATGAATCAAGACGGTCAGTATCCGTAAATCCCGGTAATACGTTGTTGATAGTCACACACTCTGGTAGTTCTCTTGAGAGAGATTTGGCCCAAGATGCCATAGCACCTCTGAGAGTATTAGATAAGCCAATGTTGGGTATAGGTTCTCTGACCGATGTAGAAATTATATTGACTATTCTACCATAATCCGAATTTTGCATCAATGGAATTAATCCCTTTACAAGTATGTGAGATGCATGTAGATGTCTCTTGAATGGGTTAACGAAATCTTCTACCTCATTTTCCAAGAGTGGGCCCCCCGGAGGTCCTGCTGCATTATTTATCAAAATATGGCATTCGTCAATTGTAGAAATAAATTTTGTAATTGATTCGTGATCTTCTAAATCCAAACTAATCGCTGAATGGTTATCGCCTTCCAATTCATCTAGCAAACTTTGAGGATTGCGACTAACAGCAGTAATTTTAGCTCCAGATTTTGCAAGCATCTTTGCCGTTGCGGCTCCGATTCCTTTTGAAGCACCGCATACAATAGCATGTTTTCCTTGAAGCGCAGACGATGAGAACGGGAAGTCTTCTCCTAGCCAGTCCATGCTTAGCCCAGAGGCATTATACTCTTGAATCTTCACAACCAATCTCTAATTTCATCAGATTGTGTCAACCAGTCATCACTTGCAACGTCGATGATAGAGTAATGGTCACCAGGAAGCCAAATTTTCTGTATAGCAATACCTTTTGCCATCATAGATCTAACATAGGTTTCAGATTGAGTCCATGGAACATCTACATCTTTTTTACCGTGCATTATCAATACCGATGAATTTGGCGGATTATCTATTGGATTCAACTTACTCCATGTTTCCTTATCCTCCTCTGGAATCGTGCCTATCCATTTTCGGACTGCATCACCACTATCTGAAAGTCTGGCATGATCTGCAGCTACCAAATCTGCGATAGGTGCTTGTGCTATTGTTAACCATGGCTTTCTATCTGCTACTGCAGCCATTAACAGAGCGAGATGTCCTCCTGCTGAATGCCCCATTATCATGGCCCTTACTGTATCAATTCCTGGGATTAATGACAAGTGCCCCCATGCCCTCATAACATCTGATAATGTATCAACCCACACCCCATTTTCATCAGGCCCACACCTCCTGAATTCAATATTCCATGCTGCTATACCTTGTTCTGCAAGTTCTTCTGCAATGGGGGTCATCAAATCAAGCGAATATTTTGTTTTCCAAAAACCTCCATGGATTAACATGATACAAGGTATGCCCTCTTCTTTTTGATACGGAGATGGCTCATCTGGCATATGTAAATCAGCATACTGCCATTCCTCGGCTCCCCATTGAATCCGATCGACAGGCAAAATTACCAACTCATGGTGTTACCCGACTTCTATCTCGTGGAAATAATACGGTTTCCCTTACGTTTTTCGATCCAGTTAGCACCATAAGTAAGCGAGCTACACCAAGTCCCCAGCCAGCATGAGGAGGTGCGCCATAGCGGAAACCGTCAGTGTAAAATGAGAAATCTTTGGGATTAAGACCCTTCTTACGCAAATTTTCCTCTAAGACTTCGACATTGTGTTCTCTTTGCCCGCCACTTGTCATCTCATCTCTACCAAAATTTAGATCAAATCCTCTGGATAATTGCTCTCCAGTTGAGCTGACCTCTCCTTCGACATGGTGGATGTAGAAAGGTTTCATTTCCATGGGCCACCTTGGGAGGAAATGGAAACCTGGATATTTTTCGGCAATTATGTCGCAATGAGAGGAATCAATATCATCGCCCCAAGATATATTCTCTCCTGCTTCTTGAATCATTTTTATTGCGTCGCAATACTCAATTCTAGGGAACGGCAGAGAAGGGACATCAACTGTAATAGGGTCATCACCCTGACTTTTTCTGAATTCGTTGATTATAGAAATTTGATCCTGATCGTTCTTTGAAACCATTTTCCATATGTGGTGTATCATTCTCTCTTGCACGCACATGACATCATCATCATTCATCCAAGCGCCTTCTATATCAAATGAAATAAATTCATTCAAATGACGATATGTGTCATGATTTTCTGCTCTAAAGGCTGGTCCAATTTCAAAGACTCTCTCCATACCACCAAGGACTGTAAGTTGTTTGTATAATTGCGGACTTTGAGATAAAAAGGCAGGTGTATCAAAATACATCATCGGGAATAAATTAGTACCGCCTTCTGAGGCAGACGCGATAATCTTTGGAGAATTAATCTCTTTGAATCCTTCAGATATCAAGTGTTCCCTTCCATATTGAAGAACTCTTGATCTCAAAGTGAACATTGCGTTTACATGCGCCCTTCTCAAATCCAAAAAACGATTGTCTAACCTAGTGTCAAGCCCAATACTTACTTCATCTGTGACACCTAATGGCAGAGGTGTTTCAGCCCTTGTCAAAATTGTAAATTTTGTCGCCACTACTTCATATTCCTTGGGAGGTTTCGGTTGGCCTTCAGGTACTTTTGGGGGTCTTTTTTCCGCAACCTCACCTGATATCTGAATTGTAGACTCTCTTGACAGACTTTGAGCCTGATTTAATTCATCATCAGTGACGCTTCCTTGTTTTAGAAATACCTGAATTTTTCCCGTCCCGTCCCTTAAATCGATAAAACAGATTTTGCCTTTACCTCTGTTAGCCTCCATGAAACCACAAATCGTAACTTCCGATTTTACTAAGTCATCACCTTGATTGATAATTTGACTAATTGTATGAGTCCGGAATTTAGTAGGGTGCCAAGTTGTTTCCTGCGCCATGGTTAGGGGCGGGAGCCTTTCCAACATGAACTCATCGCTGAGTGAAGCACATATTTGATAGGTGACTGCTATCCCCCTAGAGTCATGACAGATGAACTTTTTACTTCTGAAAGTGTTTCATCTGGGCACCCTGACAAACTATGTGATGCTATAAGCGATGCAATAGTAGACGCATGTATCTCCATTGACAAGAATGCGAGAGTCGCCGTAGAAACAAGCGTAAAAGGAGGTCATGAACAGGGTATAATACTTCTTGCGGGAGAAGTCACTATTTCCGGAGAGCCTCCAAATTATGAAAAAATTGCAAGACAGACTGCTGCCGAAATTGGATATAATTCACATGCCATAGGTTTTGACGCAACCACAGAAAAAAGGTGCGAAATTATACAAAAAATCACATCGCAAGCAGCCAACATAAGTCAAGGTGTAAACACCTCTGAACAGGGAGCTGGTGACCAAGGAATTATGTTCGGATATGCATGTATGGAAACAGAACCTTACCCCGAACTGGAAGGAAGGTATTTCCCACTAGCCGCAGCACTATCTCAAAGGTTAACTCGCAGAATGACAAACGCAAGAATGGATGGTACTTTGCCTTGGGCAAGACCAGATGCCAAAAGTCAGGTAACTGTCCAATATGAGGACGGTAAACCTGTCAAAGTTCACACTGTTGTTATCGCAATCCAACATGACAAGAATCTAAAGAGCAACTTTGGCGGATCCGAAATAGAAGAATTAAATTTTGTAACGGAAGAGATTCGTAAACATGTCGTAGAACACGCTATTCCAAGCTCCCTAATTTCTGCCGGATACAACCTAATCGTAAACGGAACTGGCCGATTTGCAGACCCTGGCGGACCATATGCTGATGCTGGACTTACTGGAAGAAAAATAATCGTAGACACATATGGTGGAATGGGCAGACACGGTGGTGGAGCATTCTCCGGAAAAGATCCCTCGAAAGTAGATAGGTCTGCTGCTTACGCTGCAAGATGGGCAGCAAAACACGTAGTTGCTTCTGGGCTTGCCAAAAAGTGTGAGATTCAACTATCATATGTGATAGGTGTTGCTCAACCTGTTAGCTTTAGGGTCGAATCCTTTAACACGTCAAATCTATCAGATTATGAGCTTACACTACTAGTCAAATCCGTTTTCGATTTCACACCAAAATCCATATCCAGTGACCTCGATTTGCTGAAGCCTATCTATTCAGCCACATCATCAGGGGGCCATTTTGGAAGAACACCGGGCGTAGATGGTGAGTTCCCTTGGGAAAAATTGGATGAAGAAAAAATAAAAACCCTGAAGAGAGGAATAATTCGGCCCTAAGGGCCGATTGGATGAAATGTCAGCAATTAGTCGGGGCTAACATGACGAACCGGATGAAATCACTTGTTTTGATTTTTATAATGGCTCTAGCACCACTGGTTCCAATCGCCAGCGCTCATCCATCAATAGGGCTCTCAACTGACGTCAGCCACATCATTCTATCGCCAGGAGAAACCACAAACATCACTCTTACAATCGACAACAATGGATCTTCTATCGAATCTTACGCAATTGATGTCTCAGGTTATGATAACGTTTGGGAGATAATTCCAAGCGATGTTAATGTTTCAAATGTAATTCCAACCTTCAGCGCCTCGACAACAATTGTTGTTAGGCTATCAAGTAATGCACTGCCGAGTAATTCTGGTACCTTAACCATAACAGTTACTGAACCGGACAATAACCTCTCCAGCAGTATTGATGTATACATCTCTGTCCAAGCGAGGTATATGCCTGGTGTGGATTCATCTACAGCTGGAGATAATGGGCTAGTAAAAATGGCTCCGGGTGAGGATAAAAACCTCACAATTTTAGCATCGAATTATGGCAACGTGGATGATACAATATTGTTATCAGTAGACCAAACGCCAGACTTCGCGGGTTTTTGGGCAAACTGGACATCAAATCAATCAAATAATTCTAGCAATAATACTAGCGGAAATGATTCTGATACGAACAACACAAATGGAAACAACACAAATGGAAACAATACAACCGGAAACAACACAAATGGAAACAACACAACCGGAAACAACACAAATGGAAACCTTACAGGGAACATATCAGATGGAATCCAAATAATGTCAAGCCCACAAGGATGGGAGGTCAGGTTTTTAGATAACACAATGGACCACATGACACCATTTGAAACCAGAAACGCAATACTACGAGTATCGATACCAACAAATGCCAATCCCGGCTACTACGGCTTTGAGATATTCTCGGCTAGTGCTATCGGTAATTTTACGATAAGTACGATTCTAGTTGTCAATGTAACGGCCACACACAGTCTTTCTTTCAATCACATAACAGGTAATGATCTGCTACCGGGCATGAACACAACATCAACAATCGACATAACAAGCCTATCAACAGCAGACGGAACCTGGACATGGGACATTAGTCCTCAAAGCGGAAATTGCACAGCCCGATTATTAGATTTGCAGACAGAAATTATTGCTAATTCTAACTATCCGCTTGATGTTATTGTCCACGCTCCTGAGGATTCATACTCCGGGGATATTTGTGGATTTGAACTACATGGGACCCTTGACAGCGATACAAACGTAATGGAGAATTTTGAATTTGCAGTCACAATAGGAGAAATATGGGGATTATCAATGGTCATACCAACCTCAATAAAATTAGATGTGGACACGGTTGAGTCCTTCAATATCGCAATTACAAATGAAGGAACAGAACAAGACACGTTACAGTTGATGGGGATAGACAAAACTGGAATTACGTTTAACAACCCAGACCCGATTACGCTCGAGAGAGGGGAGTCGGTATACGTTTTGATGGAAGTAATAATTGAATCTTACATTGTCGGGAATATCCAGCTTGAATTCACACTTTCCTCAACAAAAAGCGGCATAGAATCAATTAATCAGTCTGGCACATTTGAGATTAAAGAATATGCATCTATGTCGATTTCAGGGCCTGCTGATGGTAGAATAACAATGGTCCCGGGTGAAAACTCCACAGTCTTGCTTAACCTAAGTAATGATGGCACAAAAAATCTAGATATATCATCATCAATCTCTGGTCTTCCAAACGGAGTTACAGTAACCAGTGGTCTTGAATCTCTTACATTGAATGCTAATAGTTTCGATTTAGTTGAAGTTGTGCTATCTGCTTCACCTTCATTATCTGCTGGCTCTTTTCCAGTAACTGTTACTTTTAGCTCAAATTGGGCCGTTTCCAATGTAACTCTTGACCTACAGATTTCTGACCGGATAGGCGTTATTGTGGACTCAGCTGAAAACAGCATTATAGCATCGCCATTAGGAAACTCAAATCTCTCAATCATGATCACTAACCTTGGAACCTCAGAAGAAACCTTTGTCGTAAACATGAATAATTCTTTGGTCAGCCAATGGTTTTCAGTCAGCATTAGCGCTTTGTCATTGACATTAATGCCCGGAGATTCGAACATAATTATCATAACCGCTAGAGAAATATCTACAGGGGCGCCAATTGATGGAACTGAATTAACTCTGACAGTTACCAGTACTCTAGATTCCTCAGTCAGTGATTCAATAAACATAGTTCTAATACCACAGACATCTGATGCAAAAATAACAGTGCGTTTTGATGATGATTCTGCTAAACCAGGAGAAGAAGTTCATGGAATAGTAACCATAACTAATCTGGGGACCTCATCAGACACCTTGATGATAGATACAGTTGAAATTGGTTGTAACCTCTCAGGCTTTAGTGTCGATTTAGCCCCTAGTATGCCCTCATCACCTATTCCATTTAGTTGTCTAATTCAAGAAGACACAAACGCAGGAGCACAGATCCTCACATTCAGAGTGACCTCTACCGCTCGTTCAGACATGGTTGTAACATCGCAAGAGATATACACCGTTGAGCAAAATCTAGGAGACGATATACTCGAGTTTACTATCGATAAAACAAGTTACAATATGGATAATAGTAATGAGCAACAGACAATTGATTTCGAGGTTTGCAACTTAGCAAACATACCAATTCAAGGAGTTTTCGACATGAGTGGTACAAATGAGCTTAAATTTGACTCTTATTTCTATAAAACCGGGGAGTCTGAAAGAAATGCTACATACAAACTTCAGAGCAAAAACACGCCCGGAGATTGTGCTAATTATTTCGTAACGCTAACACCAAATGACCCAGCTGGATTTGAGGCGGTATTGAACATAATTTCTGAGAGTAAGGCTGGAGGAGAGAACATAACCGACAAATCACATAATCTCAGTTTCGACGTTGCAGGACCGGTTCTTGCACCATCCGGCATGGACTTAGGATTCATGAAAATATCTAATCAGAATTCTATTGTCTTATTTTCTGCTGGGTGGGCGATTTCTGTGCTTTTCTTAGCATATATCGTTCTATTTAGAAAAGCGCCTGAGATCGAGGAAGAAGAAGAGCCTGAAGAGGAAATACCTCTAGGACCAAACGAAGTAAAAATCGATGAATATAACAAAGTAACCTGCACAGAATGTGATGCTAGGCTAGGTGTACCCGAGGATAGCGAGCCACCGTTTAGGTTTACATGCCCCAAATGTGATGTGCGAATAAGAGTTGTAGGCTAATTACCTCTTTTGCGCAATTAACAAAAAAGCAGTATGGCCTATCGGGCCATTTACAGGCCTCATGCCTCCCTTTGAGGCTACACCCCACTCTCTATCAATCAACTCACCTGCCCATTCAATATCTAGGCCTGCTTCTTCGCATGCTTTCCAACAAATTTCTAGTTGGGCTGTGGTCGGAGCGTAGCATGCTAACCTACCTCCTACACACAAATGAGCGGAGCAGGATAATATTGCAGCCTTGTGCTCAGGCATGTCTAAAATTACAGCATCTGATTTTTCATCCAGCTCAATAGTTTCTACTAGCGAATCAAAGTGAGTATGCTTAGGAAACTCAGGGAAACATTTGGAGGCCCTTTCTAGGTTTAGAAGGCCAACATCAGAATGCTCAATTCTAGGCTCTGCTGTAATAAGGTGCCCCTTGTCGCCCAAAACTCTTGCAAGGTGTAATGAAAGACCCCCAGAGCCTAAGCCTGCCTCTATTACAGTATCACCAGGGCCAACACCCAATTTGGAAATCAAAAATCCTGCATCTTTTGAAGAAATTGTTTGTGCTCTACGTGCCATACCCTTGACAAGTTCTGGTAATTTTGGTGGTAGGATTTTCAAGTATTTTTGTCCGATGAGAACTTCGTCACCAATACTGAGCGAGGAAAGGATTTTCTTTGAATTAAAAACACCAAGACCCTTGTATTTTTTAGATTCATTGACTACCTCAATAACATGAATTTTCCCGCTTGTTTCAGACAGGATTACATATTCGCCCATGGGATATCCTGTCGGATACTTTTCATGAACAATTCGGAAATATTGAAAATCATCCCCTACGGGGATAAGGTCGAAAGTCAAACATGTTCATATACCATACATTACAACAACCGACTATGAAGGCCATGCGAACGACAGCCATTTTATTAGTAACTTTGATGCTTTTTAGCATTTTAGCATCTCTTTCAGGGTTGGTTACAGAACATGAAAAAGCAGACGAAAACCTATCTGAAGAAATCATTAAAATGGAGGCAACAAGCCCGGGGCACTCTGTTTTTACTGAGTATGTCGGTGCACATTGGTGTGGCCCGTGTCACGGAGCTTCTAACGCACTGCACAACCTTTACACCACAAATGGAGGAGGTGGAAGTCAATCTGAAGATTACACATACATTTCATTTTACGAATCCGCCACAACTGGATGGCCCAGTGATGGCCCAATAAATCGCAGAGCTCACATTAACCCTTCATACTACCCCACAATGGTCTGGAGTGATGCACCTTCCTCCGATTCCACCTACTACACAAGCAACACAAACACTGCAAGTCGCTACGAAAGTGGCGGTAACATGGATGCAAATGCAGCGGACTATTCTGTAAGCGTTATTCAATCCGAAAACGGCAATAACATGGACATTGATATTACTGCATCTTACAGTGGATCTGGTTCAAAAACTGTTTTCATTTATGCCGCAGTAACTGAAGACACGTCCCCCGAATCATATGATGGTGGAGGACCAAACCCACACCACGTTTGGAAGAGATGGTTATTGAACGGAAATAACAATGGTTTCGAGTCAGTTACACTTTCCGCGGGTAACTCCGTAACAAAATCTTGGTCTGTTCCGATCTCGGTCGTTCGGGCTGGTGGAGGAACCAATGCCGCTGGAAACTTCCTAACTGTTGCTGCATTACTCGATGGAAGTCACACCTCACACAGGAATGTTCTCTCTGCTGGTGATTCTAACATGGCGCCAACAATAGATGTCGGTGTAAAGACACTTACAACTAATAACCCCTCTGCACCAAATGGTGGCTACATCAACGGTGACGTTGTTGATCTTGAAGCGACTGTAATTAACAACGGTGTAGATGCTTACAGAGACGGAGGAGATGTTAGATTCTTCTACAAAGCAAACAACGTGAAAACATACGTAGGCTCAACACAAGCGCTGTCGAATTTCGCAGCAACAGGAGATACTCAGATGTTCACGGGACAGATTGATACTACTAATCTACCAACCAACGCTTATCAAACTACATTTGGTGTTGAAATTTCAAACCTTGTCGCTGACAAATCAGGAAGTAACAATCAAGCAACCAAAATAATACCACATGACTTAGTTCCAGTTGCGAGGAAAGCACAAGTTATCGGTGACAATAGTATAGAAAGAGGAGATAATTTCCTTATCGAAGCAAAGACAACTTTCAATGATGCAGTTGACGTTAACACCTCATTCTTCACATTTGAAGTTGAGATATCTCCTGCTGGAGAAAACCAATGGGTAAGTGGCGATTTGATTGTAGGCGGAGACGAAGTGTTCCAGGAAGGCACCTCTAACGAACACCGTCAATATTTGGTAAAGCCAAGTATGAGCATGGGTGCTGGTTTCTATGACATAAGAATCAAATCTATTGACTCTAGAATGCAATCGAGCAACTGGGAAGTTACACAAAATGGATTTGAATTAAAGAATGCGCTACCTGTAATAACATCGGAACCGATACCAACTGTCAAGGTCCAAACAAACACACTGGTTTCTGTAAGAGGAAATATAGCAGATGCAGAAACTGACCTCAGAGATTTATCTATCTCCAGCAATAGCCCGAATTTTGTGGCTTGGCATCCTGCAAGTGAAGAAATCGAAGTTTACTTTGAAAATATCAGGTATGTCAACGGAGCGCCTACCGCCTCTGGAATTGAGGTGTCAGTAAATGATGGAACTGACACAGCATTCGGAACATTACTTTTCAATATCATTGAAAATGGCCAGCCACGCTGGGCAGGAGTAGAAAAGCAGTATGTTGACGAAGGTCAGTCTTCATCATTGCTGCTACTACCTTACCTCTCAGATACTGATAGTAACGGTCAAGTTGCTCCAGCAGAAAATCTGGCTTTAGCTATTATTTCGAATACCAACCCTGGTCTATTGGATGTGTCAATTAACAACTATGCACTAAACTTTGAAACTGTTGACCAAGATGTAAACGGAGAAACTACCATCACTATCAGAGCGAGCGATGGTGAGCAGTACTCTGACCAAATGGTAACTATTGCAATCAACCCAATTAACGATGCTCCTAGACTAGATCTGTCAGAATTAGAAGGACTGAGATTAAAAGTTGGCACACAAAAAGTAGTTTTCTTGAATGAAATCATGGAAGATGTCGATGGCGATATCAACGAAGTGATTGTTACTGCTAGCAACCAAGTTCCCGGAGCTGCTAGAATAAATTTCTTAGATAACACATTGACATTAGCATGGGATAATCCAGGGATGCAAACCGTTACCATTCAAGTTGAGGACAGATATGACTCTAATATCTACACATTTGTCGTAGACGTCTATGACAGCATGCCTCTACTTGTCGGAGAGGGCCCGGACGCAGATGTCTGGTTGTCTGTGTCTAATATTTACATCAACGAAATTCCTCAAGTAACCATGATGCTAAACAAAAATGACGTTACCATAATTTCGCTTACAACTACATGGCAAATGTGCAATGATTTGACCGGGCTGTGCTTATTCAACGAAGTCCATGACCATGACATAACGATGAAGAGCATGGGTTGGACTTTCGATCCTTTGAATGGTAATGTCAACGACGATGGCTTGCAGTTCAAAGATTATCTCAAAGTAGTAAAAGTCGAGGCTATTGCATCCAACGGCGACAAATTTGAGTTCAAGGATTCAAATCTAAAATGGACTGCCGAAGTTACTGCTCCTGGACCTGAAACAATGACTGAGGAACAAGTGATAGAACTCATTGAACAACTGGATTTGGAAATTGCAGAAAAAGAGTTAGAAATCTCAGGCTTAGAAGAGGGAAGCGAAGAATACAACAACGCTAACTCAGAACTTGCTGAACTTCTTGAAGAGAAAGAAAATGCGTGTAAATACACAACTTGCGTCGAAGAGCAAACCGGATCAAGCTCGGAAGAGGTCAATGGAGGAATTGACTTGACTGTTGTCGCAATCGTTGTCGGAGTTGTAATAATCGCTCTTCTTGCTGGATTGCTCTTTATGAGAAGCGGGGAGAAAAACCAGCCTGTTCAAATTGTAGATTGGGCGAATCAATTACCAGCCACGGATGCCGTTGCAAACTCAATGTATGGTGGCGCTCAAGAGATTTTCCAGCAGCCAGTTGTTGCACAGGTTCCAACGTTGCAGCAAGTGCCTCCAGGAGCACCTCCCCTACCTCCAGAAGGGCTCCCACCCGGGTGGACTATGGAGCAGTGGGCGTATTATGGACATCAGTATCAAAGATGATACAACGAAAATTACACCTAGTAATTCTATGGTGCTTGCCAAACGGCTAAAACGGACTGTGTGTGAGGGTATCTTGTGACCGGAGACGAAGTTACCGAATTGGACGAGTCCAAAGCCGATGATGTTGGTGAAGACTTTGAAGAGGAAATGGTGACAATTTGGAGCCCAGAATCTGGTGACAACATTGAGGTCAACGAGACTCCTATTGATGAATGGGTAAGAAGCGTAGACTTTAGCACAACTGAGGAAGTTCCAATCCCTGAAAGGCTAGTCGACCAAGTCATAGGCCAAGAAGCAGGTTCTATTGTTATCAAAAAGGCGGCTGAACAAAGACGCCACATGATGATGATTGGAGATCCCGGGACAGGAAAATCAATGTTAGCAAGGTCGATGACTGAATTGCTACCTCAGGATAAAATGGAGGACATACTTTGTTATCCTAACGAAGATGACGAAAATGAGCCAAGGATTAGAACTGTTCCCGCAGGACGTGGCGATAGAATCGTGAAAACCCAGAAAGAAGCGATAAAAATCCAGAAAGAGAAAAGTCAGAAAATGCTCATGATTGGATTCGTAGCTGTCGCCTTCCTTCTTGCAGTTGTTGCAATACAAAGCGGTGATATACTCACTTTGTTATTTGGTATGTTGCTATTGATGTTCGGTTACATGTTCCTCAGATCTAGAATGGGTGGAGCCGATGAGGCTAGAATTCCAAAGGTGCTGGTTAAGCATCAAGGGCAAGATCCCCCACCATTTGTTGATGCAACAGCAACTCTATCAGGCTCGCTCCTCGGAGATGTAAGACACGACCCATTCCAGAGTGGTGGTATGGAGACTCCTGCACATGACAGAGTAGAACCCGGAGCAATACACAGAGCTCACGGAGGTGTTCTCTACATCGATGAGATAAACCTCTTGAGATTAGAGGAACAACAAGCCCTACTTACTGCCATGCAAGAAAGGGCATTCCCTATCTCAGGAAGGTCCGAAAGATCCAGCGGTGCTCTTACAAAAACAGAGGCAGTTCCCTGTGATTTTATTCTCATAGCAGCTGGTAACCTTGACGCCATTCAGGGAATGCACCCAGCTCTGCGAAGTAGAATAAGGGGATATGGTTACGAGGTATATGTCAACTCTCACATGCCCGACACAACAGCAAATCGAAGGCGCTTAATCAGGTTCATTGCACAAGAAGT
>CETL01028559.1_pt1 | contig 25701 bp, 28 predicted proteins | sample 356371 | NCBI WGS metagenome assembly CETL01 (sample SAMEA2622518, study PRJEB7988) | marine metagenome | biome: marine biome (ENVO:00000447); feature: surface water layer (ENVO:00002042); material: "saline water (ENVO:00002010), including plankton (ENVO:xxxxxxxx)" | depth 5 m | reverse complement strand
AGATGGGGTAGTTGGGGAACAACCCATTATTGAGCCTAAACAAAAATTCTCATATAATAGTTTTTGTCCCCTAAAAACACAATTTGGTACGATGAAAGGTTATTATATATTTAGAGAAAATTCATCAGGAGATGAATATAAGGTTAAAATACCTGAATTTGTACTTACAGTACCAAATTCAATAAATTAATAAAAGGAACAAAATGATAATTACGACAACAGAAGAAATTCCAAATAAACAAATCGATACCATACTTGGAATCGCAAGAGGTAGTACAGTAAGAGCAAGAAACGTTGGAAGAGATATTTTTGCAGCTTTTAAAAATATTGTAGGTGGTGAAATCGAAGAATATACAAGACTACAAGCACAATCGAGAGAACAAGCTCTACAAAGAATGATTCACGATGCAGAAAATCTAGGTGCAGATGCTATAATCAATGTAAGATTTACGACTTCAATGTTGATGCAAGGCGCATCAGAGATGTTAGCTTATGGAACAGCTATTAAGTTACAAAATGATTAACTATATAATTTGGGGATTAATTTCTTTAATTTTAATTTATTCTGTTTATAATAAATACAAAAATAAGAATAATGAAAATTTTGAAGATCGGCAAAACTAATCTATATTTTATAAATAATCTTAAAATTTTGTTTTTAGTAATATCAATTTTTACATATTCATGTGATAATGATGATAGTTCTTATCAGATATCATTGTCTCTAAGTCAATGTTCTTCATCCTCTGACTATATTAATTATTCAGGGAATTTGTATAATTGTGGAGATTTAATGTTTTTGCAAGATTTTTCAGATAGCAATTCTTTTTACATCGATTATAATTTAATTAATATTGGTATTCAATCATGGTCTTATAATGGAAGGCTAACTGAACTTATTCTTTTTTCTGAAGAATTTAATAGTATTGACCATATACCTCATTCTATTTCTAATTTAAATTATATAGAGCTATTAGATCTAAGTGGAAAGCCTAATACTAATGGAAATATATCTTTTTTACCTGATAATATTGAAAATCTGCAATATTTAGAAGAATTATACCTAAATAACAATAGTATGATTCGTTTACCTGAAAATATAGGGAGCCTATCTAGTCTGAAAATTTTATGGTTAAATAATAATATTTTGGAATATTTACCAACCTCAATATGTAATTTAGATGCCTCATGTGAAATAAAACTTGAAAAAAATAATTTATGCAACGAATTTAATTTTTCATGTTTTGAAAATTTTAGTAATTTTACATGGGATTGGCAGAATATATCTAATCAGGAATGCAGATAGATTGAAATTAATTAAAAATATTATATTAACTACTTTTTTTTCTTTTATTTATTTAACTGAACTTGATTCATTTAATAGAAATTTAGGTGATATGAATGAGGATGGTACAATAAATGTGGTAGACGTTATTGTTCTTGTAAACCTTATTCTTGAAAATGAAGTCTATAATTATATTGGCGACCTAAATAATGATCAAATTTTAAATATTATTGATATTGTTGAACTCATAAATATAATTTTATATCCTCCTCCAATCTCTGATAATGCTTATGGAAGTGATGAGACTCTAGATATTCTTACTTGGAATATAGAAAATTTCCCAAAAAATAATAATACTGTAGATACGTTGAGCAGTATAATAGATGAATTATATGTAGATATAATTGCTCTTCAAGAAATAGAAAGTAATTCGTCACTTAATGAAATTAAAAATAATCTTGGAGCAAATTGGACTGCATATCGCTCTGATTATAATTCTAGTTGGGGAGAGCTTTCATATTTAATTAATACAAGTAATGTTAATATTTTACAGTCGCCATATACAATTTTATCTCAATATGAGTATGAGTTTGCTTGGAGATTACCATATGTCTTAAGAATTTCGTATAATAATACAAACTATACAATCATCAACGTGCATTATAAATGCTGTGATGGCTCAGAGGAAAGAAGACTAGAATCTTCTATTAGATTAGATCAATATATTTCTAATAATTTATCTAATGAAAAAGTTGTTTTACTTGGTGATTTTAATGATTTACTAGTAGATAACTATAATGTATTCGATCCTTTTTTGGAATCTCCAGATGAATATTATTTTGTAGATTATTATATATCAGAAGACCCTAGTATGATTCCATACTGGTCATTTCCTTCATGGCCCAGTGATTTAGATCATATTTTAATAACCAATGAAATATTTAATTTGGAGTATGATGCATCTACTATTAGAATTGATCAAATTTTCTTTAATAGTTTTAATAATTATGATTATTATATTTCAGATCATAGACCTGTCGGCATAAGAATTACAAATTAAAAAGTTAGGAAAAATTATGAAGATTGATATAACATCTAGAGGTTTTACTCCAAGTTCAGACCTTCTTGAATTAATTAATTCGAAACTTCTTAAGCTAGATACATTTGATAAAAATATCTCAAGTATTAAAGTTGTATTGCTAAAAGAATCTAGAGCAGAAAAAGTTGAATTAATAGTTCAATCAAAAAAAAATACTTATATTTCAAAATGTTATTCATCTGTGTTTGAAAAGACAATGGTTAAAGCCATAGATAATATTAAGTCACAAATCCAAAAAGGAAAATCAACATATTAAACCTTAATAAATCTTATTTAATTTTTATTTTAATATTTATTTTTTCTTGTGACGAGAATAATGAGTATACTTTTTCGGAAGGCTGCACAAATTCTGAAGCCTGTAATTACGAGCCTAACGCAGAAATAGATAATAATTCCTGTTTTTATCCTGAAGACTATCCTAATAATTTGATTGATTGTGATGGAACATATATAGGAGGTTGTACTAATCCAGATGGATGTAATTACAATGAGAATATTTTAATTGATGATGGCTCGTGCATATTCCCTGATAATTACCCAGATAATTTATTTAACTGTGAACAAGAATGTATATATAATATTGACTGTTGTAATAATTGCGATGCTAATGATTCTAATAATTGTACTCTCGATGCAAATCAAAATTGTATATATGATTTAGAAGTATTTCTTTGTGGAGTATCATATCCATCTAGTCAACAGGTTATTTTTACAGTATGCTCAAACTCTAATACATCAATATCTGCTTATCAGTTTTCTCTAAATGCTTTAAATTTTGATATAATTGAAGTAATGCCTGGTAATGATGCAATTCAAGCAGGAATGCAAAATTATGATAATTCCAATCAATCAGCAATAATTTTTAGTTACTCAGGAAATTTCATTCCTAGTTCACCAAATATTAAACTTGCTACGTTTAGAGGTAATTATACTAATGCTAATGGCTTGATTGAGATTATTCCTTCTTATGGTCAAAATGGTTCTATATCATTTGCAAACTCGAATGCTGAAGAGTTATCATTTTTAATAACAAATACTGAATGGTCTCAGATTCCTAATGATTAATTATTAGTTTTACAAATTCATTTTAATCCCTAAATTAAAGTGCTATTTTTATGAAAACATTATTTAAAACTATTGTATATTTAAAATTGATTACAGGATTTCTGTTATCTAATAATATAAATGCATTTGTTGGAATAAATCCTACTTCTTCAATTACTGCAGAGAATGATCAATTCTCTTTCTCAATAAATGGTACTGAGTATTTTACATTTAATCAAAGTGAAGATATCGTATCGTATAAAAGATATGTAATTGAATTTGATATCTACAAACCAAGAGAAATTAAAAAAAATAATAAATGGGATAATTTAAGTTTAATTTTATCTAGCACAAGCGGTTTTGAAGATAATAACTCTCAGTCTTATGGAATTTCATATAATTTTAATAAACGTAAATTTGGAATTACATCATCTTTACATAGTCATAATTTAAAATTTGATTCTTTTGAATACACTCCTCTAGAAGCTTCAGTATCGTTTCACTTCAGATTTAGGAAAAAAGAAATTAAGCCATTCATCCAGCTATCATATGTTGATTTTAATGATGAATTAATAGATAATCAAACTATTCTTAACTTGGGTGCTTTTTCTAGAATCAAGAACCTATCAATTGGAACAAGCATAGTTTCATATGTTGAAAAATTAAAGAAAGGTGATGATAGCTTTTCTTATCTTGGTGTATCACTAAGTTATATTTTTGACTAAACATTGAAGCAATTAATAGTAATACCTTGCTACAACACCCACATTTATATAAATAAACTTATTTCTGATTTATATAAAAATACCTCTACTGATATATTAATAATTGATGATGGCTCCTCACCTAAAATTAGTTTTGAGAAAAACAAATTAACTAATATTAAAATAATTAGAAATAATAAAAATAGAGGGAAAGGACATGCTTTAAAAAAAGGATTTATTTATGCTAATGAAAATAATTATACTCATGTAATAACTTTGGATGGAGATTTGCAGCATGATCCGTCTGAAATTAATAATTTTATCCTTGAGAGTCAGGATATTGATTTCTTGATTGGTTATAGAGAATTAAGAAAACCTATGCCTTTATTGAGAATTATTTCAAATATCATTACATCAAAAATTATTTCTTTGATACTTAATAAAAGAATTAGAGATTCACAATGTGGATATAGAAGGTATTGTTTAAAAAAAATTTACTTTAAGGAAAACTCATCTAATGGCTATATTTTTGAGTCTGAGATTTTATTAAACTCGGTAAATAAATCATCAAAATTGAAGAACATTCCAATAAAGTTGATTTATGATGGGAGCCCTAGTCATATAAACAAATTTACCGATACAATTAAATTTATTGAACTCATATTAAAACACATAATTGCTTGACGCTATACTAAATATTAATATTGATTTAATTGAAATACTTATTATTTCAATGCTTCCAATTACAGAATTAAGATTTTCTATTCCTTACTTTATTTTAGTAGAAGAACTTTCGTGGCAAAAGGTTTTTACTATTTCAATTATTGGTAATATAGTTATTGGTATATTAATTATAACAATTATAGGACCAATTATGAATTTTTTTAAAAAAAATTATTATTTTAGAAGAATTATAAATTACATAATAAACAGAACTAGAAATAAATCAAAAATTATAGAAATTTATAAGTTTTTTGGTTTAATTCTATTTATTGGTATACCTGCTCCATTTACAGGAGTTTGGACAGGTTCTCTTGCTGCATATCTTTTATCCTTTGAAAAGAAAAAGAGCTATTTGGGAATAATTATTGGAGTGATAATAAGTGCTACAATAGTATTGATTATAACTTTATTTGTGAAAGAATTGGTAAGCTTAATTTTTGATTTTTAAAAAAAATATAGGATATAATCTATAATAGTATTTAAGTTTTCAATATTGATACTTATTTGTTTAATTAATTAGGAGCTTGATATGTCAGATAAAAAGACAGGCACAGTAAAATGGTTTGATTCTAAAAAGGGTTATGGATTCATCGAACTTGAAGGTAATGATGATATTTTCGTTCATTTCTCTGATATTGTAGAAGAAGGCTATAAATCTCTTAAAGACGGTCAAAAAGTTGAATTTGAAGTCGAAAAAGATGATAGTGGCGAAAAAGCCAAAAATGTTACTAAAGTAGAAGAATAAAATCTCCCTTATATACTAATCCCTTTTTGTACTATTCCAAGATGATGTAATTTCTTTTTTCATTAATAATTTATTTTTAATTTATGGATATGAAATACTGCTTTTATATCTTAGCGTTAAATTTAACTTTAGTACAAGGAGATAGTGTGAAGGAAGACAAGATAAAGAATCTAACAAAGATTCAATTCGATGTTACGCAAAACTGTGGTACTGAAACTCCATTTGATAATGAGTTTTGGAATCACAAAGAAGATGGACTGTACGTTGATATAATATCTGGTGTTCCTCTTTTTTGTTCAATTCATAAATATGATTCAGGTTCAGGATGGCCTTCTTTTTATGAATTAATTAATAAAGATGATTTTACATTCAAAGAAGACTATAATTTAGGTTATAAAAGAATAGAGGTAAGATCAAAGAAAGCAGATTCACATTTGGGACATGTTTTTGATGATGGACCAGGTCCTAAAGGTTTAAGATATTGCATTAACTCAGCCTCGCTTAAATTCATTCCTCTTAAAGATTTAAAATCAAAAGGCTATGAAGATTATTTGTATCTTTTTGAAAAAAAGTAATGTTTGTAAGTATTTTTAATTTATTTAAAGTTGGAATTGGTCCATCCAGCTCACATACTGTTGGACCTACAATAGCTTCAAGATTTTTTTTAAAGTATTTAAAGAATAAAAATTTTAAGATCAAGCATCTTAAAATTAAGCTATATGGATCACTAGCGTATACTGGATTGGGTCATGGAACTCATAAGGGCATAATTGCTGGACTACTAGGCTATAAACCGGACAATTTAAATTTAGATTTATTAAATAGAGAAATTTTAAATATAAATAAAAAATCTCAAATTGCACTTGCAATTATTGACTCTAACATACCTTTTGATATTAAAAAAAATATTATTTTTTCAAAAGAAATCAGGGATGACTTTGACTATTCTAATACTATTGAGTTTATTGCAGAAAATAAAAATGGTAATATTATAAGTAAAATATATTACTCTACTGGAGGAGGCTTTGTTAAGTCTGCAGATGATTTAGACTTAAAAGAAATACAAGTTAGATTTAAATTTAATTCCGCAAAAGAATTATTAGATATTGCAAATTCACATAGTTATAAGATTTATGAACTTATTAAAGAAAATGAAAAACAATATCACAGCATAAATGATGATGACCTCAAATGTAAAATCCTGGATCTTTGGAGCGTAATGAATAAATCAATTTACAATGGAATGCAAAATACTGGTAAAATAGATAATAATCTTAATTTAAAAAAAAGAGCCAATCATCTTTATAAAAAACTTACTAAAAATAGTAGAGAATATGATCCCTTGGATGTGATGGACTGGGTCAATGTTTTTGCTATTGCAGTTTCGGAAGAAAATGCTTCATTTGGCAAAATTGTTACAGCACCAACAAATGGTGCTGCTGGAATTATACCTGCTGTAATTAAATATTATAAAGAATTTACCAAGAATTCAGATGATGAAGGGGTAATAAGATTTTTGCTAACAGCATCAGCTATAGGCTTATTATATAAGAATAATGCTTCGATATCTGGCGCAGAAGCAGGTTGTCAAGGAGAAATCGGAGTTGCTTGTTCCATGGCTGCAGGGGGGTTAGCATCTGCATTAAATGCAACGAATGAACAAGTAGAAAATGCAGCTGAAATAGCTATGGAACATAATTTAGGATTAACATGTGACCCTATAAATGGACTTGTTCAGATTCCATGTATTGAAAGAAATGCTATGGGTGCTATAAAAGCTATAAATGCATGCAGGATTGCAATAAGTGAATCCGGACAACATAAAGTATCCCTTGATGAAGTTATAGCTACAATGTGGGAGACAGGCAAAAACATGAGTTCAATTTATAAAGAAACATCAAAGGGTGGCCTAGCTGTAAATGTTACAGAATGCTAATTTTTTTAAAATTATTTTATTTAATTACGTCCAATGATTAGATTAACAATGTTAAATTTTCAATATATAGGTTAATAAGTGTCTACAATATTTAAAAAAATTATAGATAGAGAAGTTGAATCTGAAATTGTATATGAGGATCAAAATGTTATATGTATTAATGATATTAATCCTCAAGCACCCATACATTTATTAATCATACCAAAAAAAATTATCGAAACAATTAATGATATTGATATTGATAACAAATATTTAATTGCTGATATGGTTTTCGCAGCAAAAAAAATTGCAAAAAATTTAAAAATTGATAAAAAAGGATACAGGCTAGTATTTAACTGCAATGATGATGGTGGTCAAACTGTATATCATATACATATGCACCTTCTTGCAGGCAGAAAATTTACTTGGCCTCCAGGATAAATATGAAATTAATATTAGTTAGACATGGACAATCAACATATAATCTTGAAAATAGATTCACAGGATGGAAAGATGTTGATTTAACCGATCTTGGTATAAAAGAAGCTGCCATAGCAGGAAAAATAATGAAAGGTAAAAACATTAGCCTTACAAAAGCTTTTGCATCTAATCTTATGAGATCTCAAAAGACGCTTGATATTATATTAAACAATATGAGTTTAAATCTTACTCCAACCTTCAATAAAGCTTTAAATGAGAGAGATTATGGTGATTTAATAGGACAAAACAAAGAAGAGGCTGCAAAAAAATTTGGTAAAGAGCAAGTTCAAATTTGGAGAAGAAGTTACGATATTCCCCCTCCTGGAGGAGAGTCATTAAAAATGACATGTGAAAGAACTTTACCTTATTTTGAAAGAATTACAAGTGAATCTTTAGAAGATGACTCTATAATAATAGCTGCTCATGGAAACAGTATTCGTGCTATTGTCATGAAATTGCTTGATTATACACCCGAACAAATACTTAAAACTGAAATTGGATGGTGCGAACCTTGGATTTTTACTTTTAATAACAATAAAATTACTAATTTTGAAATTCTTAAAGTAAAAGATAAAAGTGATAGCAGCCTACCAGCTCTTCCAAACTTCAAAAAATAATTTTGTCTAACATGATAAATATATACTTTTTCTTTTTCATTTTCATAAACATATGTTCATCTAATTCTGATACCCAAAAAAAAATAGAAACTATTAATTATTCAGGTGGTTGGCCTGTAAATTTAGATAAAAAACAACTAACTGAAAATTTTGATTCAGCAAATTTAAATTGTCCAAATGGCCTTGGTTGTGAATGCGATGAAAATGATGACTGTCTAAATAATAATTGTAATAAAAATCAGCTAAGAAGAAAAGGCAACTATTGTTCTTTAAAAGAAGGGGATTTATTTCCACAAATTAAACTCTATGATCAATTTGGAGAGGAAGTTGATATTTATGATTTTGCAAATAAAGATGATAAATATATACTTGTTGAAATGGGCACTGTCTGGTGTGGACCTTGTCACTCCTTAGCATCATGGCTAACATGGGATGAGAATGAAATAAAAAATAAACCCTTTTGGAATGACAAATATAATATAATAAAAGATTTAATTGATAATGGTGATATTTATTTTATAACAATCTTATATGAAGATGAATTTAGAGATGATGCTACAATTGAGACATCGAGGGAATGGTATAGTACTTATCCAAAAGATATTATACCCATTTTATCTGATAGTAATAAATGGCTTCACTCAGTAATTAGACCAACAGGTATACCTGCTATATCACTTATAGGCCCAGACATGAGAATAATAAACTTATCCGACAGAGGCCTAAACAAGTCTTTTGATTTAATATTAGAAATCTATAACGAAATGAAATAATATGATTAATCAGGTTAAAATTTATCTTTCATATCTTCAATACGAACGAAAACTATCTTCAAATACTATTGATTCATATTTATTTGATTTAAAATTTTTTATTGAATACATGCAGGATAAATATAATACTAAAACCTATGATTCAATTACTGCAAAACAATTAAGAGATTACATAAAATCTCTATCTATGTATACTTTTAATGAAATTGTTTTTGAAAGAAAAAACTCATCAATTAATCGTTCTATTTCTACACTAAAATCTTTTTTTAAATATTTAATTAATAATGAACTTATAAAGTCTGATCCATCAAAAGATCTAATATTTCCAAAAAAGGCAAAAAAAATACCAGTTGTTTTATCTGTATTTGAAATAAATAGTATATTGGATTCGATTAACATTAATAAGAAAAATAATATTAGAGATAAAGCCATAATATCAATTCTATATTCATGTGGACTGAGAGTGAGCGAACTTATTGATTTAAATTTAACTAATTTATTCTTAGATGATGATATTATAAAAATTCTTGGTAAAGGAAATAAAGAAAGAATTGTTCCTATTGGACCAATAGCTAAAAAAGATTTAATTTATTACATAGAAAATGTACGTCCTTTCTATGCTAGAAAGAAAAATTCTAGAGGAATTCTATTTCTTAGCAATAGAGGCTTACCAATTTCAAGAAAAACAATATGGATTACAATAAAAGAAACGTCTATGAAAGCAGGGATTAAAAAAAATATTTCACCACACACGTTCAGACATAGTTTTGCCACACATTTACTTGAAGGTGGTGCAGACTTAAGAGTTGTCCAAGAACTATTAGGACATTCAAATATATCAACAACACAAATATATACACATCTTGATAAAACATTTTTGAAAGAAGTGCATAAAGAATATCACCCTAGAGGATAAAATGGGTCTAATTTCAATCTTAAATTCAAACCCCGTTATCTTTGTCCTAATTGCAATTGCATTAATTTTTGCTCTATGTATTCATGAGTTTGCTCATGGGTATGTTGCATATATTAATGGTGATGATACTGCATACAGGATGGGTAGACTTACACTAAATCCATTAAAACATTTAGATCCATTTGGAACTGCTATGATTTTATTTATAGGATTTGGCTATGCTAAGCCTGTTCCTGTTAATCCTTCTAATTTAAATAATCCTCGTATGGATATTATTAAAGTTGCGGCGGCAGGACCAATTTCAAATTTTATATTAAGTTTTGTTAGCGTATTTATTTATACATTCCTTTCAAAGCTAGGTATACTTCAGGAAAATTATACTATATTTTTACAATACTTCATCATTATCAATACATATTTAGGTTTATTTAATCTACTTCCAATATATCCGTTAGATGGTGGACAAATTTTTGGGAATTTCATATCTAAATACAATAGAGATTTCTTTTACAAGCTAAATGAGTATGGTCCAAAAATTTTATTAGGAATAATTTTATTTAGTGTAATTACAAATATTTCAATCATTGGCTGGCTCATTCAGACACCAGCAAATTTAATAATCGCTATCTTCCAATTCTTTGCAAATACAGTTCTTTTTTTCATTTAAATGTATAAGAATTTAAGACATAATTATTGGCGTAAATTTTCATCAAAGAAGTTAATTCTTAGAAACCTCTTTCTTATTTTAATCATAATTTACGTTATAACTAATTTGTATTGGAACTCAATTTAATGAAGTTAATAGAATGTGTACCTAACATAAGCGAGGGAAGAAATAAATCTATAATAAATGAAATAGCTAATCAAGTTAAACAGGTATCTAATGTACATCTGCTTGATATAGATCCTGGCTTTGATACTAATCGAACAGTTATAACTTTTGTAGGAGAACCTGAACCTGTATTAGAAGCAGCTTATCTGCTTATTAAAAAAGCATCTGAATTAATTGATATGAGAAATCATACAGGTGAACATTCACGAATGGGATCAACAGATGTATGCCCACTAATACCAGTAAAAAATATTTCAATGCAGGAGTGTGTCGATATATCTAAAAAACTTGCAAAGAAAGTCTCAGAAGAGCTTAGTATACCTGTATTCCTTTATGAAAATTCAGCAAGTAATATTGAAAGAGTTAATCTTGCCAATATAAGAAAAGGTGAATATGAAGGCATGTTTGAAAAAATCAAAAAAGATAATTGGAAGCCAGACTTTGGAAAGTCTGAAAATAATGCTAAAAATGGTGCAATAGCAATTGGTGCAAGAGAATTCCTAATTGCTTATAATATCAATTTAAATACTTTTGATAAAAAAATTGCCACAGACATTGCTTTGGATATAAGAGAGGCGGGTAGGGCAAAAAGAGATAAAAACGGTAATATTATTAGAGACAAATCTGGTAAAATACTAAAAAAACCAGGAAGTCTTAAATTCTGTAAAGCAGTAGGTTGGTATATAGATGAATACAATCAGGCCCAAGTTTCAATAAACCTAACTAATTATAAAAAAACATCAATTTTTAAAACTTTTGAGGAGGTTAGAAACGAGGCAAGAAAAAGAGGAGCAAGAGTAACGGGTAGTGAAATAGTTGGTTTAATGCCATTGGATTCACTTTTAGATTGTGGAAAATACTATCTAAAGAAACAAAACAGGTCAACTGGAATACCTGAAAAAGATATATTAAATATAGCTATTCAATCCTTAGGTCTTTCTGATATATCTACATTTGATATTAATGAAAAAATAATTGAATATAGAATTGATGAACAGCAAAAATCATTTAAAAATTTTAAAGTTGAAGAATTAGTAGATCTCACATCCATGGGTACTCCAACACCTGGAGGTGGAAGTGTAAGCGCCTTAGCGGGTGCTTTCGCGATGGCCTTATCTTCAATGGTTGCTAATCTTTCATTTGCAAAAAAAGGCTTAGAGAAACATAATAAACTTCATATTGAGATAGCAGAAAAAAGTCAAGAATTTAAGGATAGATTAATAAAACTAATTGACCTTGATTCAAATTCTTATGATTTAGTTCTTGCCGCTATCAGATTACCTAAAAAAACCCAAGAAGATATAGATTACAGATTCAAAGAAATTGAAAAAGCAACTATATACGCAGCCGAAGTACCATTGGAAATATTAGAAATATCAGTTAACAGTTTTAAGTTAATAGACAAACTATGCGACATAGGGAATCCCAATTCTATTACAGATATTGGAGTTGGCTTATATTTACTTTATTCAACTTCTAGAGGTGCATCAATGAATGTAAAGATTAATGCATATAATCTGACTGATAATCATAAAAAAAGTTTTATTAAAAAATTGCAAAAACTTGATAAATTAGCGGATGAACAATTTATTAAAACTAAAATCAAAATTGAAAAAATTTTAAAATGATAAAGAAATTAAATTCAAATTTAATAAATCAAATTGCTGCAGGTGAAGTTGTAGATGATCCCTCCTCGATTCTTAAAGAATTAGTAGAAAATTCAATAGATGCAAAATCTAAATTTATAGAAGTAATTTTATCAAATGGTGGTATTTCAAACATCATTGTTATTGATGATGGGATAGGTATTCCTAAAGATGAATTAGCAGACGCTTTCGAAAGATTCGCTACTAGCAAAATTAAAGATATAGAAGATTTAAATAATATTAATACTTTAGGATATAGGGGAGAGGCACTTCCTAGTATTGCATCTATATCAGATGTAATAGTAAAATCAAAATATTCACAAGAAACCGGCAATACAATTAAATTTTCTTTTGGGAAAAAAGTTTTTATCAAACCATCTGACATAGAAAATGGAACCTATATAGAAGTAAAGAATATTTTTCATAATGTTCCAGCGAGGAAAAAGTTTTTAAAATCAGAGTCTTACGAGTATAAGAAAATTTTATCTTTATTTAAAAATTTTGCGCTTTCAAATCCAAGTATAGGTTTTAGGTTAATTAATAATGAAAAAAAAATATATAACTTTAAGTCATCTAGCTTGAAAGATAGAATCCATTCAATCTTTGGAACAAAAACTTCTGAATCTATTATACCTATACAATTTAAAAAAGATGAATATCTTATTAGTGGCTATACTGGAAATCTATCACTTGTAAAAAATAATAGGAATTATCAATATCTTTTTATCAATGGAAGAACCATAAAAAATCAATTAGTAAACATAAGCATAAATAACGCTTACAGAAATTTAATAGATAGGTCAGAACACCCTTTTTATGTTCTATCATTAACATTACCCCCTGATTTAGTTGACATAAATGTTCATCCAAAGAAAAAAGAAGTCAAATTTAGAAACGAAATGCAAATTCAACATATTTTTAGAAAGTCTGTATCAGATGCTCTGAAAGATATATTTAAAACAATTCCAAGCTTTAAAAATTTTGATTCTATAAAAGATGTTACACTTGGAACATTGCCATTTGATAACACATTTGTAAAAGACGATTCTGTGTTATCTATATCTAATTCAGGTGGAAATAAATATGACCAAAATATAAAAAACGCAGAGATTAGACTTAAAAATACTGAAAATAATAATGTTGTAATTGATTCAAATAATATATGGCAAATTCATAACAAATATATTATCACTGAAATTACTTCAGGATTAATCATTATTGATCAACACGTCGCACATGAAAGAATTCTTTATGAATTATCTAAGAAAAGTCTTGAAGGCGATGGTATATCATCCCAGAAAATACTATTTCCTAAAACAATTAAGTTTGACCCTGAGGAATATATACATCTTCTGGAAATTTTTAATTATTTACAAAAAATAGGATTTGAATTTAGAGAATTTGGTGAAAATACAATTATAATAGAAGGTACACCAAGTAATTTACCATCTGACGAAGAGGAAAATATTATAAGAGAAATTTTAGACCATTATGCAAAAACAAAAAATACAAGTTCAACATTTATAGAATACATGGCCTCTACATATGCATGCAAAGCTGCGATCAAGGCTGGAGATAAATTGTCTCAAATTGAATGTAAAGAATTAGTAGATCAACTTTTTTCTACTGAGTATCCATATTATTGTCCTCATGGTAGACCTATAATTGTAAACTTAACATTATCAGATTTAGACGATCGATTTGAAAGGCATTAAATTATATTGCCTTTATCAATCAATTATTTATAGATTTAATAAAATTAACAAGTAAAAATGAAACAAGACAAAAAAATTCAACAATATCTTTTAACTGGTTTAATATCAATTATCCCAATCTATTTAACCTACTGGATAATTAAAAATCTATTCCTTTTCTTCTCTGGGCCTGGTGGAATAATCGTTGGTTTATTCTTACCAGATTTTATTAATCAAAATTTTGAATTTGGCGGGATTACACTTTTATCTATACTCCAAAAAATACTAGGCTTTATTTTAACTATAGCATCCTTATATTTTTTAGGATTAATAATTTCCAATGTTTTTGGAAAAAAACTTTATAAACTCTTTGAATCTTTACTTGAGAAAATTCCATTTGTAAGTAAAGTTTATAAATCTATAAAACAAATCACAGCATCTCTTAGTGGCACTAACAGTAAAGCGTTTCAAAAGGTAGTTTTGGTTGAATACCCTAGAAAAGGCCTTTGGACAATTGCTATGGTAACAGGTGAAACGTTAGATGATAAAGATGAAAAATATTATAATATTTTCGTTCCTACCACGCCGAATCCAACATCTGGATATTTATTATTTATTAAATCTACCGAAACAAAAAAGTTAAATCTTACCGTTGAAGAAGGACTTAAAATAATAGTTTCTGGAGGTATGATTTCTCCTGAAAAATTAAATATAAATGAATAAACCAGAATCTTTTTTTCAAGTATTAAATAATTTAGAAGAACCTTTTTTTGTTTTAGACGATAATCTTAATATTGTAAATATTAGCCCTAATGCTAAAACTATCTTAAATATAGATAAGGAAGTAAAAGGACTAAATGATATTTTTGATGAAAGTAATATAAATAAACTTAAAAAATCATGTTCAATAGTTAAAAATATTCAAAAAACAAATTTCCATGTACATATACATCAACAAAAAATCTTACTCAAATCTTCATTGATTAACTTAGATGGTAAACCCCATGACCTTATTTTAATAAAAGACAATCACTTGTTTGAATCTGAATTAAAGCTTACCAATTGTATTTTTAAAATATCTGAAGCTAGTCATTATGTTGATAATTTGGATGAGCTTTATTCAATAATACATAAAATTTTAAGCAGGGTCGTTTATACCAAAAATTTTTATATAGCAATTGTTGATAATAAAAATGATGTTATACATTTTCCATATTTTATTGATGAAAATGATCCAAAACCTAATTCTAGAAAAATTTCTAATGGCTTAACAGAGTATGTTTGCAAAACAGGAGAATCCATATTAGTTAATCCAGAGCAAAATGATTCTTTTATTAAAAATAAAAAAATGAATATAAATGGTAGTAAATCAATTGATTGGCTGGGTGTACCACTTAAAAATACGCTCAATGAAACTTTTGGTGCCTTAGTTGTACAAAGCTATGATAAAAATATTAGATTTACTGAAAAAGATCAAAACATTTTAGAATTCGTATCACATCAAATTGCTATGGCTATTAAAAGAAAAATGGATAGACAAGAAATTGAGCGAAAAGCATATTATGATCAAACAACAGGATTAACGAATAAGTTATTGTTTAATGATAGACTCGAACAATCAATGCATGATGCCAAAAGACATAATACAAGAACTGCTATACTTTTTTTAGATTTAGATAACTTTAAATATGTTAATGATACAATGGGGCATTCTGCTGGTGATAAACTTTTAAAAATTGTATCTAAAAGATTAAAAGCATCACTTAGAAAAACTGATACTATAGCAAGATGGGGTGGGGATGAGTTTACTGTTATTTTACCTAAAATTAAAAATACGAATGATATCAGAACACTATGTAAGAGAATTTTAAATGAAGATTTAACCAACGTGGTCGTTGATAATAAAGAACTTAGAATAACTGCTAGTATCGGAATTGCCATTTATCCAGAAGATGGCTTGGATATTGAAACCCTTACAAAAAATGCTGATACCGCAATGTATAAAGCTAAAGATAGTGGTAAAAATCAGTATAAGTTCTTTAAACCTTTAATGAATAAAGAGATAACAGAAAGATTTTCTAATGAAAGCAATCTATTTAAAGCTATTGAGAAACAAGAATTTTTATTATTATTTCAACCACAAATTGACCTTAAAACAAATGAAATTACAGGCTTTGAATCACTTGTAAGGTGGAATTCACCTGAAAAAGGAATTTTACCTCCATATCAATTCATTCCTATAGCTGAAGAAACTGATTTAATAATCCCTTTAGGAGAGTGGATTTTAAGAGAAACTTGTAAGCAAAATAAAATTTGGTATGAAAAGGGACATAGACTTACATGTGCAGTAAATATATCTGCAAAACAATTTTTAAAGTATAATTTAGCAGATATTGTAAAAAATATACTTAATGAAACTGGTTTAGATCCAAAATTTTTAGAATTAGAACTAACAGAAACAATTCTTATGAGAGATATAGAAAAAACCATAAGAGTTTTAAAAAGATTAAAAGAAATGGGAGTTAAAATCTCTATTGATGATTTTGGAACGGGATACTCTTCTCTTAGTTATTTAAAACAATTTCCTATTGATACGCTAAAAATTGATCAATCTTTTATATCTTCAATTAATAATGATTTAGCTGATGATAATCTTACAATAGCAAATATTGTAATTGATTTAGGTCACAAACTTGGCCTAAAAGTAATTGCTGAAGGAGTAGAAACAGAAAAACAGGTTGAATTTTTAAAAAAATATGCATGCGACAAAATTCAAGGGTATTTAATAAGTGAACCAGTTAATGAGATAGAATTTAATTTATTATTAAAATAATAATTATTTTTAAATATTTTTTAAAATTTTTATTATATCATTTACATTTTCGCAATACATTATTTCTTTTCTGTATATTGAAGAATTTTTAAAACCTTTTAGATACCAAGATAAATGTTTTTTTGAAAGGCCTACTGAAACTTTTTCGGCTTTATTCTCAATCAACAATTTTATATGCTCTATACAGGTTTTTTTTACAGTGTCTAGATTGTTAATTTTATAATCTTCAGAAAAAATTTCATCTATAATATTTCTAAAAATCCATGGATTACCTAATGCACCTCTTCCAATCATAACCGCATCACACTTAGTATACTCCCTCATATTATTAAAATCAGCATAATTTAAAACATCGCCGTTACCAATAACTGGTATATTAACCGCCTCTTTAAGTTCTTTGATGTAGTCCCAATTTGCTTTTCCTTTATATAATTGAGTAGATGTTCTACCGTGAAGAGCAATTGCTTTGACACCTAATTTTTCTAATAAAATTCCTGCTTTTGTTGAAACAATATTTTCGGAATCCCATCCAACTCTCATTTTTACGGTAATTGGAATTTGGGGCACAGCATCAATAACAGCAGCTGTAATATCCTCCATAATACATAAGTCTTTTAGTGCGGCTGAACCAGCACCTTTTTTAGTTACTTTAGGAACTGGGCAACCATAATTTATATCGATTAAATCTGGCTTAAAGTTATCATAAATATATTTGGCAGATTTAGAAATAACTTCAGGATCATCTCCAAATATTTGTACACCAATCGGCCGTTCTTCCTCTGAAAATTTAATCATATTTAAAGTTTTTTCATTTTCTCTAATTATACCGTCAGCGCTAACAAACTCTGTATAAACCATACCCGCACCAAATCTTTTGCAGATTACTCTAAATGGATGATCAGTTACCCCAGCCATAGGAGCTAGAAACAACGGACTTTCTATTTTGATATTTCCTATTTTAAACATTATTAATTATTATAATTAATTATTTTGTACTAAAATATAACATGTATAATTTAATCTATAATATCACTTTTAGTAATAACATTCTTCAAACTCTAGGTCCACTTCCCATTTATGTCTTAATTTTTGCTATAATTTATTTTGTAATGATTAGACCACAAGCCAAAAAACAAAAAGAACATAATCAAATGCTAGATAATCTTAAAAAAGGCGATAGGGTAGTCACAAACGGAGGAATTGTAGGAGTAATAACAAATATAAAAGGTAAAGATAAAAATATCCTTGAAATTGATTCAAGCAATACTAAGCTAGAGATCCTTAAAACACATATTTCTACCAATAAGACTAAGTAAATATCAATGAAGGTTGTATTCTTTGGTAATCCTGAATTTGCATCCACATCTTTGACTTATCTTAGTAAAATCGATGACATAAGTATTGAGCTTGTAGTAACAAATCCAGATAAGAAAAGCGGGAGGGGTCTTAAAAAGACTATGACCCCTGTAAAAGAAAAAGCTTCAAGCTTATCTTTTAAAATTTTAGAATGCGATAATTTAAAAAGCGATGACTTTTATCAATCTCTTTTGAAAGTCAATGCAGATTTATTTATTGTTGTTGCATATAGATTTCTTCCTAAAAAAATTTTCACATTACCCAAAATCGGAACTATTAATCTTCATGCTTCTCTTCTTCCTAAATATAAAGGTGCATCACCCATTCAATATGCATTAAAAAATGGTGATAACAAAACAGGTCTCACGACCTTTTATATTAACGAATTTATTGATTGTGGTAAAATAATTACACAGGAGGAAATATTAATAGATGATCGTATTGATTTTGTATCACTTTACAAGAAATTATCCAAACTATCAGAAAAAATACTTTATGATACTATAAAAATCATCAACAATAATTTGCCTGTTAAACAAATTTTAAATAAACTAGATAAAGAAATATTTGCACCAAAAATCAGCAAGAGGGACTTTATTATTAATTGGGATGATACATCTTTCAATATACATAATAAAATTAGAGCTTTATCATATTCTGGAGCTTACACCTTTATAAACGGAAAGAGAGTAAAGTTTTTTGATACTTATTATAATTGTGACAAAACAAATGACGAGAAAAATGGTTCTTTTTTCTTAAAAGATAATTTTCTTAATATTAAGTGCTCAGATGGGTACTTGCTTTCTAAATTTGTACAAGTTCAAGGTGCTAAAAAAATTAAAGCTAATGATTTTTTAAACTCAAATTTAAAATCAAATTATTTTGAATAATACCCCTAGAGATATAATCTTTAGAATAACATTAAAATTTCTTGAATCTGACATTTCATTAAAATTAATTATAGATTACTATACGTGTAAAAAAAATAATTTTACAAAGAGAGACATTTCATTTATAAATAATGTTTCAAAAGGCATAATTAGATTTAAAAGTGTACTGGATTATAATATTTTTAAGCATTCTAAACAAAAAACTATTGATAATAAAACATTAAGTCTTCTTTACTTAGGATTATATCAAATTATTTACTGCGATAGTATACCCAATTACGCTTCAGTAAATACAACAATAGACTTGGCTAAAATCAAATCTAAGAAATCTAAATCCTTTATCAATGCAATTCTTAGAAAAAATGATAAAAATTTTTTAAAAATTGATTCAAATTCAAGTTATGATAAATTAAAAAAAATAAGTTTTGGCTATAGAAAATGGCAAGTAAATAAACTTACAAAAGATTATGGGATTGATAAAACAAGACAATTTCTAATTCAAAACTTAAATATTCCAAAAATATGGATTAGAATAAATACATTAAAAACTACTAAAGAAAACATTGAGGAAATTTTAATTACAAATAAAATAGATTATAAAGTTGATAAATTCTTAGAATACTTCCTTTTAATTGAAAAATTTGATAGAAAAAATATAATAAAAAAGTTAATTGAAAAAGGATTGATTTACATACAGAATCCATCTTCAGGTCATGTTGTAAATATTTTAGATATTAAACCCAAAATGTCGGTATTGGATGCTTGCTCAGCGCCTGGTGGGAAGGCTTCTCTAATTTCACAAATTACTAAAAATAATGTAGAACTAACTTGTATTGACAATAATGAATCTCGATTATTAACTCTGAAGAATAATCTATCTAAAATGAATTGCAAGAATATTTCATTTATCAATTGTGACTCATCAACTTTTTCATCTGAAAAATTATATGACATAATTTTAATTGATGCACCGTGCTCAAGCTTTGGAACTGTTAAAAAAAATCCTGATATTAAATGGAGATTAACAGAAAAAAAACTCAAAAATAATATTGAGACACAATTTAAAATTTTAAATAATTTAAAAAAATACGTTAAAATTAATGGATATTTGATATATTCGACATGCTCTATTTTTAATGATGAAAATGAAAATAATATTATTAAATTTCTAAATGAAAATGGAAATTTTAATTTATCAAAAGATTATAAAATCCCCAGTAATTTCAAAACAGATTTAGGTGCTATGAAAATTTTTCCAATAGATAACGAATATGAAGGAATGTTTGCTTCAAGATTAAAGAGATATGATTAATTATATTGCTAAATACTTTATTTCTTTTTTGATAGTTTGCATCATATCAATTCTTTCAATAGATTTTATAATTCTTCCATCTATCACAAAAAAGAAAAATGAAGTTTTTTTACCTGATGTCAGATTATCTGATATAGAAGAGGCAAAAGAAATACTAAAAGACTTTAACCTAAGTATTTTTTACGTTGATAATAATAAGAACTACAAAGAAGGTCATGTAATTGAAACTTCCCCAAGAAGTTTTTCAAAAGTTAAAAAGGGTAGAGATGTTAAAATTATTGTTTCTGCTGCAAAAGAGGACTTTATTATGGGTGATTATATTGATAAATCATACAGAACTGTCAAATTACAATTTGATAGAAATAATATTATTATTGATACAACAATCTATGAATATAACGAATCAATAAAAAAAGACAATATAGTATTTCATTACCCAAAAAAAGGAAAAAAAATAACTGAAGAGACAAAATTAACACTGATTGTAAGTTCAGGAAAGCCTCCGGATTATTATATAGTACCTAGCTTGATAAATCTTAGCTATAATTCAGCAATAAAAAAAATTAATGAATCAGGATTAATTCTTGGAATCACACAATATAAAACTGTAGATACTTTGCTCAATAATACAGTAATATATCAAGATCAACCAGCTTATAAAAAGCTATCAATGCCAATAGAAATAAATTTAACTATATCAAAGGACGAATAAATGAAAAGAAATATTTCCCCATCTTTACTTTCAGCAAATTTTACAAACTTAACTAAAGATATAAAAACCGTGGAAGATCTCGGTGTGTCTAGGCTTCATTTAGATGTAATGGATGGACATTTTGTACCTAACCTTACATTTGGTCCTTTCATTATTTCTCAAATAAGAGAAACAACTAAACTTCATCTTGAAACTCATTTAATGATTGCTAATGCAGAAAAATATTTAGAAGATTATGCAAAGGCTGGATCTGATACAATTATAGTTCATTATGAAGTTAGTAAAAATATTAAATCTGATTTAAGAACTATTAGAAAATTAGGCAAGAAAGCTGGTATTGCTTTTAACCCAGATACAGACTACAAACTTATAAGACCATTTTTCGATGATTTAGACTACATTTTAATTATGTCTGTTTTTCCAGGATTTGGAGGACAAAAATTTATAAAGTCCACCCTTGAAAGCATGGAAAAACTTGTTCACGAAACAAAAAATCATAAAATCACTCTTGCTGTTGATGGAGGAGTAAACTTAGATACAATTGATAAAATTTACGAAACTGGAATTGATGTAACAATTGTTGGTTCTGCGCTTTATGGAGCAAATGATGTTAAAAAAAGATATTTTGACCTCATTAATGAATAACACCAGAATATTAAGCTACCAAAATGAAGTGAAAAGAAAAAAATTTCACTTAATGTCCTCGTTACTGCCAATTTATTATTACTTTTTACCAGAATCAATTATAATGTTTTCTCTATTTTTATTTTTATCAGTTTTATCGATAGATATTTACAGAATGAAATTTAATAAAATTCCCAATATTCCATTTGTTAAAAACATAAAAAATACTATTAGGCCTTACGAAGAGAATAATTTTATGAGTGCCACTCTGCTTTGCTTTACTGCATTCGTTATAATTATTATTTTTGAAATGCAAATTGCAATTACATCACTTTTTATTGCTTCAATCTCAGATACTTGTGCTGCTTTATATGGCCAAAAATATGGAAAAATTAAACTTTTTTATAATAAAACACTTGAAGGAAGTTATGCATTTTTTATTTCGAGTATGTCTTTAATATACATTCTACTAACTTTTAATGTTGTTGATATTGACCTTACATATCTTTTAATTGTCTCTCTAACTGCGACGATTGTAGAATCTTTGACTCCAACTAAACTAGATAATATGTCAGTCCCAATCTGTGTATCATTATCAATGTTCTTATTTATAAATTTATGAGTTTTTTAACACCTTTATATTTATGGCTTCTCCCTTTAGTTACTATCCCAGTTTTAATTTATCTTTTTAATAGAAGTAAATATAAAGACAAAGTTTTTAGCTCAATTAGATTTCTCTCTTTTTTAAACAAAAAGACAATAAAAAAAATAAACTTAGTTAATATTTTATTAATTATAATCAGGACGTTAATAGTTCTCACTTTTATTTTGATGATGTCTAGACCTATTTACAACTCTTCTTATAATTTAAGATTTAATGAAGATACCATTATATTAATTGCAGTAGATAATAGTTTGTCTATGAAAACTAATCAAGACAAGATTAAATCACACATTAGTACAATAGCAGATAATTCTAATCCAAATACTGATATTGTAATTTTTAAAACCGAAGATTTTTCTATTATCTATGACAAAGATATTAAAAGCCTACGAACTAACAATCTAATATTTGATACTAATTTATCTTATAATGATCAAAATGAAATAGATACTTTTTTATTAAAATATAACACTTATATAAATAAACATTTCTTTTTAATAAGTGATGGACAAAGCAATCTTTTAGAAAGATATAAGTACTTAGATAAAGAATGGATAATTAATTATATAAATATTAAAAATAATACTACTAATCTTTCGATAATTAATATGGAATCAAATAAAGATATTGTATTATCTAATGACATTTTCAAAATAAAAGTTTCAGTAAGAAATAATGGATATATAAATTATAAAAATCAATTAATTGAACTGTATGTAAATAACATCAATGTAGGTAAAAAATACTTCGATATTAAAGCTAACTCTATTGAAAATATATACTTTGATTTAATAATACCTGAATATGGAGAACATTTGTGTTATGCTAAATTAGAATATGATGAGATAAATGAAGATAATATTTTTTACTCTGTTTTAAATCTAAAAGAAAATATAGGTATTGATATAATAGATTCTGAAAATAATATTTTTTTAAAAAATATTTTTGAATCATTCAATTTAAATAAAACAATTGTTAAGACAAACTATTATACTGCGAATTCGTATCTTTCAAATTCTAATCAAAATAATATACTTTTTATTAATGGATTATCAAATATAACTGATGAAATTAAGTCAAAAATAAATGAAACTTTAAAATATAAAAATACTAATATTATAATCTTTCCAACTATAAAAGATAAATCTCTAGAAAATGTTTCAAAGCTTCTACCGGAATATGATTTTAGTAATTCTAAAAGAAAGACTATTGGAAATAATCAATATCTAGAGGTTGATAATAAATCTATTAAATCAAAAAAATTCAATGATATGTTTTCTAATTCATTTTATAGAAATATCAAAGTCTTTGATTATATATCATTACCTAGTGATTCTAATACTTATTTGTCTTTTAATAATAATGATTCTTTCTTAAGAATATATAAACCAAATTCAAATACAAGTTCAGAAATTAAAGTTTCAACTATATCACTTGATTTGAATTCTTCTAATCTAACTCTTAAAGGTAACATTTTACCTTTTATTAGTTCATTAATTATGGATTATAGATTAATTGAGTTTTTTGACCAAAATAATATATCTAGCTTAACTAGTTCATTAACTAATGATAATGTATTAATTACACCAAGCAATCAAAAGTTTATTTTTATTTCAAATAATGACAAGAAAACATTTAATGAACTTGGTTTTTATAAAATTGAGTCAGGATTAAATAAAAATAATTTTTCAATTAATATTGATAGCTATGAATTGAAATCTAATTTCTTAAATGAAAAGGAAATTTTAAAACTTCTTCCTAATAATTCATCAATTCTCAATACAACAAATGAAACTTTAAATGCTATAAGCAATTTTAAAACAAATTATGATTTATGGAAATTTGCTTTTTTGCTTTTACTTGTATTAATTGCCCTGGAAATGTACCTATCATCAAGTATGATTAAAAATGATTGATAGTATTTTATTAACACTAATACTTCCCGGAACAGATAAAAAAGACCATCTTGAAGAAATTGAAGAAATGAAGCTTTTAGCGAATACTATTGGCTATAATATTGTTGATTCAATTACACAAACTAGAAGATCTATAGATCCCGCAACTTATTTTGGAAAAGGTAAGATAAATCAAGTAATTGAAAACACCTTGATGCTAAATGTAAAATCCATATTTATAAATGATGACCTTAAACCTAATCATTATAAAAATATAAAAAAATTAACAAAAGATAAAATTGAAATTATTGACAGAACATGTCTTATTTTAAATATTTTTAGTCAAAATGCCAAAACCAATGAATCAAAATCTCAAGTTAGATTAGCTACATTACAATATATGATGCCCAGACTCACAGGTATGTGGACACATTTGGAAAGGCAAATGGGAGGGGTAGGCACTAGAGGAGGACCAGGAGAAAAACAAATAGAAATCGATAGAAGAATAATCAGGAAAGACATCACAAAGCTAAAAAGAGATTTAGAAAAAGTATCTAAACAAAGAAAAAATCAAACAAAATTAAGAAAAAATATTTTTAAGGTTTCTTTGGTTGGATATACAAATGCTGGAAAATCGTCTCTTTTAGAAAAAATATCTGGATATAAAGCTTTTATAAAAGACCAATTATTTGCAACATTAGAAACCACTACAAAAAAAGTAAAACTTCCAAGTAAAACAGAAATAGTTTTAAGTGACACTGTAGGATTTTTAAGAAAACTTCCTCACAATCTTGTAGCTTCATTTAGATCAACTTTATCTGATATAATCGACTCCGACTTAATAATAAAAGTTATTGATTTATCATCTTCTGATATAAATGGTCATATTTCAACAATTAATAATACTCTAAAAAATCTAAACGCTGATAAATGTAATTACAT
>CETL01024467.1_pt1 | contig 26613 bp, 20 predicted proteins | sample 356371 | NCBI WGS metagenome assembly CETL01 (sample SAMEA2622518, study PRJEB7988) | marine metagenome | biome: marine biome (ENVO:00000447); feature: surface water layer (ENVO:00002042); material: "saline water (ENVO:00002010), including plankton (ENVO:xxxxxxxx)" | depth 5 m | reverse complement strand
AGAAATCATGGATTTTAGCAACAGTAAGCCCATGCTAATTGCAGGAGAATTGGCTAACCCATACAGATTGTGCGATATCATGGTGGGGAACATGCCAATTATACCAGTCCGACTTGAAAATATTTGCAGAACATATGCAGATAATCTTGATTCCAGAGAAATTACTCCTGGAATCCATCATATTACGATAGCAAGGTCAATTGGATGGTGGGAATCTAGTTTTATCACATTAGTTGATTTATCTACAATGAAAAAAATGGTAAGCTGGTTAGACAATAATAATCCTAGTACTTGGGCACCAAAACGACTCGCTGAAGGCACGGTAAGGTTGGAAAATGATATGATGATCATGGCACCTAGAATAGAGGACGTTTCATGGGATGGTGATGAGGAGAGTATCAATTGCAATATGCCCAGTGCAAATGGGCCCGCAATTGATCTATCATCGCTTATTGTCCCTATCAACACAAGGCAAGGATGTTACAATCACCGGGGAAGGATTGTGAAATGTAGACATCACCCTCAAACTGAGTTCCATGAGAACCTATTCCGTAGAGGATCCTCGTTCAAATGGGACCAGATTCTTACCTATCTTTGATTTAGGTTCATGTGTTTGATTTACCATTATCTATTGGGCACCCTTGGACATCCCTAGTGTGTAGAAAAATACTCAACAAGTCGATATAATATCATGACTGGAAGAGGGTCGCAGAAAGTCGCTAGATTAGAGAGATTAAAATTTGAGATTATTGAATACATCTCAAGGAACCCCGGCTGCTCTGCCGCAGACATAGTTGATTATTTATCAAATACGAAACGTATGAGAAATCATGGATTAACCTCCAGAAAAGTTGGATTCTTTATTCCCAGATATCTCAAGAATGCAGTAATGTTTACTCTAGACAGTTCAACTGGGAAGAGAATTTACAGTGTTGCGTGAAAAGGTCAAATCATTCCTACATCTGGGTAGTGGTAATGGCAGGACCAAATTGGACAGAACTATGGCCATCTCTTGACCCAAGTTCAAGAAATATGCCTCAGTTTACAGAAGGCCCAGTTTGGAACGCCCTGATGGATTTGAAATCACAATTGAACAGTCTACTGAATAAAATTGGAAGCAACGAAAGAAATGATGTAAGCATAGACTCATCCAAGGGACGTGTATTCATATCAGACTCAGCTAAAATTGGACCGAGTGTTCATATCATTGGGCCCGCATACATAGGGCCAAATGCTGAGATTCGGCATGGAGCATACATTCGTGAATATTCGTGGATCTGTGATTCTGCTTTGGTAGGGCATGCTAGTGAAGTCAAGCATAGTATTCTTCTACCTAATTCAAAGGCACCTCATTTTAATTATGTGGGAGATTCGATTTTGGGACCAAATGTGAATTTAGGAGCTGGCGTGAAACTTTCAAACCTAAGAAACGATGGGGGCGAGGTACACACTATCATCGAGGGCTCTAGAGTCCCAACTGGACTAAGGAAGTTCGGTGCAATTATTGGAGAGAACTCACAGCTAGGTTGCAATGCTGTAACAAACCCTGGTGTGGTTTTGGGAGCTAATTGTAATGTAATGCCGAACACTACTGTTACAGGAGTGTATGGGCCCAATTCAAAAATTGGGTGATTTCATGATTTTCGGAACAGACGGAATTCGCGGAGAAATCTGTAAGTCGCCAAATTCCAACGAAAAGGCATTAAATCTGCTAACTCAAGAAAGAAAGCTCTGTAGCCGTTTTATGAAACTAATTGGTTTAGCATTAGGAAGAGTTAGTGGTGGTGGTTCAAAGGTGATTGTAGGATGGGATGATCGTCCATCTAATGCAGAGTTAGTTGATGCACTAACTAATGGTTTGCAGGAGAGAGGTTGCGATATTATTCATGCTGGCTTGTGTGCAACACCAGCTTTACAAAACGCTCTACTAGAGACAGATTCTGATTTCGGTTGCATGATTACAGCTAGCCACAATCCAGTCTCTGATTCTGGAATCAAGGTTTTCGATTCCAATGGGTACAAAACATATCCTGATTTTGAGAACGAGATTTGTGATATAATTCTTGAAATGATTAACCAGAACGAAAACAACCACAACCCAAAATCGGATCAAAGGCCAAGTCCTGTAAAATTTTTTGATGCAAACTCCGCTCATCAAACTTTGTTAAATAAAAGATTTCAAGAATTTGTCAAATTATTTGCTTACCCTAAACCAACTGACATACTAATTGATTGCTCAAAGGGTGCTGCCTACCAATGGCTCTCAACATTTCTCGGTAAAATAGGTATTAGGGCTAAAGAAGTTTCAAAAAATGCAAAAGCATTGAATCATAATTGCGGTGCTGGAGAATTAAAGCCAACGGATAGGTGGACCTGGAAGGAAGCTGAAGAGGATTCACATATTTTGATAAATTCACTAAAAAGAACCGCACCTGGAATAATAATTGCTGCCGCCTTAGATGGTGATGGAGATAGGTGTCTTCTCATAGAATCTACATCAGATGGGTGCAGGGTAGTAGATGGGGATGAAATGGCGAGTCACATACTAAGATCCGCTAGTGGAGAATGGCATTTAGCGGCTAGTATAGAGTCGGATTTATCCTTGAAATCATCACTAGACAAGCTTTCATGCAATGTTTCTTTCACGGAAACTGCTGTTGGCGACAGATGGTTGGCATATGCTCTCAAAGACAAGACAGCCCAAGTTATTGGAGTTGAAGATTCAGGTCATTTAGTTTTGTCTGCACCAACAGCAAATGGGGCGAGAACTCTTGTTGGTGACGGCGTTGCGAGCTTGCTTGCAGTTTTATGTGCAATTTCATGTGAAGAGAGGTCGGCCGCATTGCCTAAGGGATTCAAAAAAAGAATAACAATCGCCCCTTCCATACGTTCAAGATGGACTGGAAAAAATGATCTGGCTGACAAAGTGGAAGAAATTGCCAACTATGGAATAAGTGGGATACATCGGTCAAGTATTGAAGGCGAACCAAACTTGATGTTGCTGGAAAGTCCAGGCATATCGATAGGAGTGAGAAATTCTGGTACGCAGGCTAAAACAAATATATCGCTTAGAGTTGCTCCGGGTAAAAATAAGTCTATTGCAGAGAGAGTTATTGATAAAATCTCAGTTCTGTTAAAAGGTGAGTTGTTGGACTAAGTTTGAGCTATTTCTTGCTCATATTTCTGTCCTAGCCATGTTACTAAACCAAGTAATACCGCCGTTGCCATAAGCATGATCAGTATCATCAAATTATTAGCACCTGATATCACAAGAATTCCTGCAATTATCCAAGACAAGATTAAGTCAATCGCACCTATTACCCTCCAAGAACGCCTGAGTGTTATTACTCCTATTAGCCATGAAACCGTTGCAACTCCCAAGAGCAGAACAACAAGTAGAGTTGAGGTTTGTTGGTAATGGCCGAAAGCTCCTGTCGGAATCAAGAGGTGGCCTATCCACAACCCGGAGGATATCCATAACCCCTTCTCCAAGAATGTACATGATACAGCTCCAACAATCCCAAGAATGCCAACTCCAATCATAAAAATCCCAGTAGTATCATCAAGAATTATTAGCCAATCTCCCAAAGCATTCCAGCAGATTGGGACGAATATTGCAACTCCAATAGGAACCGCTGGTTGAGCCCATTTAAACGCGTTCTTTAAGCTGAAAGTAGCAACCAAAGCTCCCGCTATTCCAAACGATGAGGCGAATACGATTGTAGCCCAGAATATTCTGCCAGCAGCACCGCGGTGGTCGCCCAATTTGCGCTTTATTCTTTCAGATTCTACCCATTCAAACAACAATACAGACATTACCAAAAATGCTTCAAACGACCAGACAGGAATAACCCAAGAAAGAGAATCATAAGAAGTAGGTATGTGCTGAATCTTATCAACTCCCATCAAGGAGGTAAGAATCCTTGATGATAGAATCAAAAACAAAACTCCCTCAAGAACTGATGGTATCCTTAATCCCAAATCCTTTCGACCAACTAAAGATATCAATGATAATATAATCAATGAAGACAACAAAACCAAAGATTCCCATTGGGATTCCGCCTCGACATTACCATCTCCTAATCTACCCGCAACCTGGATTAATGTTAGACCTGCCATTGTGATTGCTACTGGAGATTCAATGCCCATGATATCCGGCAGCTGCAGATTCACTTGTTCCGCTCTCCAGCGTGCGATTCCAATTAGTAGAACGGAAATGAAGGAAGCGATAGTTATCGCAAGAAGCGATTCATTGAAACTCCATGCTACAAATATGCCCATAACTAATGTTACTACAATAAACGAAACCACAACGGTTGGTTTGTGATGGATATCTCCAACAATTAAGTCATATTCGCCCGATGATGATCTTCGCTTAGAACGTTTTTTCTGAAGTTCGCCTAACTCAATTAGTTCAGCATTTACCATCTTAATTCCAGCATCTGGTGTTGATTCTTGCTCAGATAATACCTGTTCTTCCTTCTTTGAGATATACTTCTCTATTCTCTCATCACGAATTGAGACCTGCTTAAGTCTTGAACGGATCTCCCCTTGGGCTGCTAACCAGGCCCCGGTAATAACAAATGCAAACCCTGCGAGGTATACCGTAATATTATCAGATAATGAGATGGCTGCGATACCTATTATTGTCAATATGGAAATACAGGCGATTGCTGATGGTAAGAGCTTCTCCAACTTTGATGCACGGGGTAGGTATATCACGACCATTGTAACAACTGCTGAAATGGAGCCAACACGCAAGTTTGTGACATCATTCTCCCAAAATCTACTGTAACTGAGAGTAGATGTTAATGGCTCATCTAGGGCGATTAACATCAGCATAACGGCCATCAGACCGAGCGTAATTGTAATCAGCTTCTCTGGAAGAATTGCTTGGTGCGAGAGGGTCTCTCCTCGGTTCTTTTTATCCGAATTAGCTTGCGACCAGTTAACTATCATAACTGAAGAAATTCCAAAGAATGTTATCCAAAAAGCGCCAAAACCAAATCTCCATTGTATTATTAATGCAGAAATCGCCCATGATATCAAAATGAATCTCGGTGTGCCTTGGTGTCTGTCTATTCGTATTGCAACTGAATGAGATAGTATCAGAACGCCCATCGCAGAAATAACGCCATAGGCTGGAATTATTCCAGGGCTTATCATAAATATGATTGCTAAGAGAGTTGTTAGAAAACTAATATTCCACAATCGCATCAAACCACTATCACGCATTCTAGCGCTTAATTCGGACATTCCTACCAATCGCCCTGCTAAATTTACCCCACTATCACCTAATTTGAGGTTCAACGGAATCTGCATTAAGATTAGAGCTAACATGTAAACAGATATATCGATTTCAGAGATGTAAATCGGAATTACGTCAATAGATATCAAGCGGTTTTCAATATTGCTTGCAAACATTGCCAACCACAACCAAGGTGCTAGAGATGCCGTTCCTGCAAGTGATGGCGAATCTCTGTGAATTGCTAAACCAGCTAGCCCAAACCAAACAATGCCCTGCGAGATTAACAGAACCCTCGAATATTCCGTTGTGTCGGCTTTTATCAGAAGAGTGATTAAAATCACAATGATAATTGCCCCAATCCAAAGAACCTGATCGGATACCGCCCGTTGATGATTTAAAATTACAGCTGTTGTAATAGTTGCACTCACAACTGCGAAAATTGACCATGGGTCAGAGATTGGAACTGCAATGATTTCTCTTGTCATCAAAATCAAGACACTCAACAAAATTGGAGCTGGCAATAAAACATAGCGCTGTAATTTAGCCCAATTTTCTCCCCTAACAACTAGGTATGAAGGTGCAAATGCTGATAGCAAAAGCATCAATTGGGCCAAAGCATAACCGGTTTCAAGCCTATTAGAGGCTATTGCTAGTAAAGCACCGATCATTCCTAAACCCACTGAAACAGACCACAGCCCTGGCTTACCTAGGCCTACAGCTTTGAATCCTGACGAAAACCAATTATCTGCGGAAGCAAATTTCGTTGCTGTTACTGCGTTAATTCCCGTAACACCGAACATTAGTAAAAACAATAACAATTCATCGTTGAAGGATTCTATATATATCCCAAATATCTCCCAATTGTCGCTAACTGAATGAAGCCCTATCCATAGGTAAGATGCTGCAATACCTAGTGAAGCCAGATTGCCTGATCGTCTTAGATACGCCAAAGAATGAAGAAGCAATGTTCCAAGGCCAATCATTACAGCAACACCTTCCTCTCCATAAGGTCCTCCGGCAGCGGACCCTATTGCAAGCAAGACCAAGGTTGCTTGAGTCGCAATTGCGTCCTCATCATGATGTTGAGCAATCCCTATATTTACGCCAACTAACGTGAGTAATCCTATTCCAAGTTCGGTTTGACCTATCCAGTTCCAAGAATACATGGATAATACAAGGCCATAGAGAAGTTTCATCGAGATTATAACCCAAGTTACCCCAAGAATTTGCATACTTTTCTTTGGTATCCAAATTTCACCCAACCACAGCCCAAATAGTGCCATTGCCCCTAGTCCAATTGCAGAAAACAATGGGCTGAAAAGCGGTGAGGTCCCCAACAAAGTACCAATTCCTGACCATACTATGACCATTGAAATCATAAGTCCATAGTGGATCCTTCTCTCGCCTTCAATTGCGTATTCGGTAACGGAGTCCACCTCTGGCATGATTTCCTTCTTTCCACTATGGTCTCTTTCACCATCTGATTTTGAACGTGAAAAAATTTCCGCTACCTCGCCAATTGCAATATCCTTTTCGACAATGGTTTCTTCAATTTCAGTCTCTAAACTATCAGATTTATTATCTGAAATAAAAAAACTATCAAGATTTACTCCCGATGCTTTTTCAAATTTCTGCTTGGAGAGAATATCATCATCTTTATCCTTCTCCATGGCTGTTGAATTATCAATTCGGATTTGAATGTCTCCCTCCCAAGACTCTAATTGAATAGATTGAGAGATATTTTTTGATTTTCCGAACCGACAAGGACAAAGACGGACCGCGGTTGGGAGAGACATGGCGACCAGTATGGGTGCTCCTTCGGGGGACTTGACCCAAAGCGGTATTTCTAGCGAAGCTATGGTCTTCTGGAACTTAAATTCTGAAACCCTCGTAGATATGGCTGTCGAACGTGGTGAAGGTTTCTTTACCAATCATGGTGCGTTGATTACCGAGACTGGAGACAGGACCGGACGCTCTCCGAACGACAAATACGTTGTAAAAGATGATTCTACTCGGAATGATATTAACTGGGGAAATGTGAATGTTGCAACAAACGGTGTCACATTCAATAGACTAAAAGAGCAGGTCTTGGATTACTTATCGAAGCAAGATACACTATTTGTTCAGGATCTTTATTGCGGTACTGAAGAAAGTGAGGCTTTGTCAATTAGAGTCATAAATCAGTCTGCTTGGCATAGCGCCTTTGCAAGAAACATGTTTGTTAGACCTTCTGCTGAACAACTGGAATCCCACAACCCAGAGTTTACAATTTATCATGCACCTGAATTTGAGGCTGATGATGATGATCTTAATTCAAAATGTTTTGTGATTGTTAACTTTTCAAGTGGAGAAGTAATCATTGGAGGTACTAAATATGCTGGTGAGATCAAGAAATCAATTTTTGGAGTGATGAATCTGATTCTGCCCAGAAAAGGAATTCTTCCAATGCACTGTTCAGCAAACACAAACGGAGAAAATACCGCAGTATTTTTCGGGCTATCAGGTACTGGAAAAACAACACTTTCTGCAGACCCTAAGCGAGCCCTGATTGGCGATGATGAGCATGGCTGGGGAGCAAATGGTGTTTTTAATTTCGAAGGCGGTTGCTATGCTAAGTTAATCAACCTAAGCGAAGAAGAGGAGCCTGAGATTTACTCTACTACCAAGAGAAAAGGAACGATTCTTGAAAACGTAATAGTAGATAGTTATGGGGATCCCGATTTCAAAGATACTTCTAAGACCGAAAACACCAGAGGGTCTTACCCAATAGAAGCAATCGATAATAGAACATTGGATAGTAAGGGAGGTCACCCCCAGAATGTTATCTTCCTTACCTGTGATGCTTTTGGTGTGCTTCCCCCAATAAGCAAGTTGACTCCTTCGCAGGCAGCTTATCATTTCATTTCTGGATATACTGCAAAAGTAGCCGGAACTGAGATTGGAGTTACTGAGCCTGAAGCGACGTTCTCCGCATGCTTTGGGGAACCATTCATGCCCATGCATCCAGGAGTGTATGCCGATTTACTCTCAAATAAAATGGCGGAACATAATTCGAACGCTTGGCTAATCAACACAGGATGGTCAGGAGGTGCTTATGGAGTGGGTAAACGTATGAAATTAAAATTTACTCGGGCCATGCTAAATGCTGCATTGGATGGTGATTTAGATGATGTCGAATATGTTATTGACAAAAGGTTCGGATTTGAAGTTCCTAAATCATGTCCTGGAGTCCCATCAGATTTACTAATTCCTGAAAAAGTATGGAAGAGCAAAGACCAATACGATACCACTGCGAATAGGTTAGCAACCATGTTTAACAAAAACTTCGAAAGATATTCCGCAGGTGTCTCAGATGATGTTAATGCTGCTGCGCCTATTGTGAAGTAAAAAACGACCACCTACGGGAGAACCGTAGTTTGATAGTGAACCAGTGTGTCCCAATATCGTTGAGGGCCATGCGCGTACACACACTCCTTCTTGCCGGATTAATGATTACTATGTCTTTAACCCCGTTAATTTCCGCTGAAGTAAGCGATAATCTAGACAGTAAAATCGACTCTATACAACCCGATTTTGAATCTATTGAAGTTGTCGAACCATCACATAGAATTTCTATTGATGACGGCATCCATATATCGAAATTAGATGAGAGCCCTATCAGCATTAGCACGTCTTCTACCTCTGGAAGAGCTCCATGTCCTGCGATTCAAAGCGACGGCGGTACAGCAGGGGATACGGGCAATACAACAGGCAGTGCTAAGCCGTTAGGAAATGATCCAAACTCTTCGATACAGGGGTGTGTCGACCAAACCGATAACACCGATTGGTATTCCGTGCAAATCTCTCAAAACAAAAATATCGATGTCGTCTTAACGTTCACCGCAACGGATTTCGATTTGGGTATCCACAATGGGACGACCTGGATTGACAGAGATTGGGCATCGACTGGAACCACAGAAAGGGTATCGACATTAGGAACGTTTGCCGATGCTAGTGGAGGCACGTTTTACATTGCAGTGGATGCTTACTCTGGAGACGGACAGTACTCTCTAGAGACATGGACAAATGAGTCTGTGCCAAAACCTGATATGACAATTACAATGGTTGAAGTACCACAAAAAGCAAAAGCTGGAGACGCTGTGACAATTAATTATACCGTTGAAAATCTTGCAAATAATTCGTCTGCTACAACCGGGTCTTTTGAAGTCTTTTTCATACTATCAACAGATAGTACATACAGCGCTGGCGATAGAATCCTAGAGGATGTATTTGTTGAAGCAGATCTAGCTGCTGGCGCATCTCGTAATACAAGCACCAGTGTCACAATTCCAGTCAATATTACAAATGATTCCTACCATTGGATTATTTGGGCAGATGGATATGGTAACATCACAGAAATTGATGAATATAACAACAACATGGCTTCCCAAGATATGACTTTTATTGGGACAGATTGTTTGGAATTAGGCGGTGGTTCTCAAGACGATGGAGGCTTAGGTTCAGATGCCGCAGATAATCCTGCAAATTCTACTAACATGGGAAGCAACGTAACAGCACAGTATACTGGGTGCATGGATGAAATGGACGGAGCCGATGTATACGCATTCGATGTACCATCCGGATATTTCCTAGAAATTATGCTAGATGCCGAGGACCAAAATTCTGATTTTGATTTGTCCATTGAATACTCAAATGGGTCAGATGTTGATAGTGGGACAACTTCTTCTTACCCAGAAACTGCTACTGCATACTTAACTGATTATGAAGGACTCGCTGGAACCTATTTTGTCAATATAACCCATTTTTCTGGAATCTCAAACTACACTCTAAGCATTTGGACTAATCAAAGCATTCCGGCGCCGGACTATACAATTGACTCAATATCGAGTGCGCAGAGTGGACAACCTGGAGATTCTTTCGAGATTAGCGCTGTTCTGGTAAACCAAGGAACCATGGACGGAGTTGCGAACGTAAAACTTACTGCTATTCTATCAGTCAACATAGGTGTAGACTGGTATGATCACACAATAGGTAATGCCGTCACAAGTGGTATCCCAGTAAACAATAACACGACCGTCACAATTTCTTCAACCATACCTGCAAGTCTTGTTGAGGGGGGATATTATTTGTATGTCATCGCAGATCAAGATGATTTAATCCTCGAGAGGATTGAGGATAACAATGAACTGCTAAGGTCAGGACAAGTAACCTTCGGAAATGCCGAAACGTCTTGCACAGCACAGAACGATGCTGGGCTTGGAGGGGATGCAGGAAACAGCACAGATACAGCATACGACCTAGGTAGTTATTCTGATGCTGAATACAGAGGTTGTACAGATTCAACCGATAGCACGGATTTCTACAAGATTACCTTGCCTGCTGGTCAGAACCTAAACGTCACACTTGTAGATCCTCCCTCCGGTAATGTCAATTTAGCACTGGTTGATGCTAACGGAAATTCTGTTGGTTCAGATTCAGGATACAACTCAGACAGCGAGATTTCTACCGAAGGAACTGACTTTGATGGAGTTGCCGGTGTTTACACGATCATGGTAAACCGCACGACTTGGTGGGGAACAGGAGGTGCAGGAACGTATAGACTCTTAGTAGGGAGCCCGACTGAATATATTGCTCCTTTCTCATGCACTGGCTTCTCAGACGGGGGAACAGGCACTGATGGTGGAGATAATCTATCCACCCCAATACCTCTAGGTGCAAATCCTCTGTTAGTAGGAGAAGGTTGTTTAAGCGAACAGGACGTTTCTGATGCCTACCAATTCTCACTTGCTGATTGGAATAATGTGGAGATAATGCTTGATACAAGCAATAGTCCAATGTTCTCGTCAACTCTACACGACGAGGATGGTTCATTAATTTCCGATTGGAATGGTTCGTTATGGACTTCGTTAGGAAATTTAGAGCATGAGGGTAATGATGGAACTTTCACTTTGGTGATTAACTCACAAGGAAGTGAGGGATATTACAACCTCTCAATCACACCCACGCCGCCTGCGCCTGCCGATCTTGCCGTTACTAACCTAAGTTGTGGAACTGAAATGATAAGCAATGAAGAGCTCTTTTACTCATTTGATATTCACAACCTGCGAGGACCTTTAGAATCTCAATCGTTTGGATGGATGCTTGAATTAATTGATTCTAATGGTTTAGTCCTAGAAGAAATTGATTCCTCAACAATTACCTCATTTGCGACTTATGGTGAAATTGTTCTAGAGAGATCATCTTCTACATACATCAATTCATCAACCCCAACCGGGCTATATTCCTGCAGAGTTTTGGTCAACATGGATATTATGATTCACGAAGATGATATCATGAATAATGAGTTAATGGGTGAATATTTCGAAATACAGAATGAGGACCAAATATGGGCCAACGATCAGGATAGAGATGGATACAACACAACAGATACAGGTGATGGAATTATCGACGAATGTCCAGACAAGTTCGGTGAAAGTTTTGGAGACAGGTATGGGTGCCCGGATTTAGATGCTGACGGGTGGTCAAATGCAAACGATTTCGCTCCACTAGATGAAACGCAATGGATTGACGAAGATGAAGACGGCTTTGGAGACAATATTAGCGGAAATGATGGTGACCAATGCCCTGGAATTTACGGTATTGAGAATGGCGATGGTGGAGATGGTTGTCCGCCAGTGTTCGAAGATACTGATGGTGACGGTGTTCAGGATTCTGACGACCTATGTCCCAATAGTCCGCAAGGTGTAACTGTACAAGATGACGGTTGTGAAATAGATAGTGATGGCGACGGAGTAGGTGATTCTCTTGACCTTTGTGACTCGACCGATAGCGGGGTTGAAGTAGATTCAAATGGATGTAAAATAGATACAACAACTGACCAAGATTCTGATGATAAGTCTGCTAGCGATGATGAAGAACAATCAACGGAAGATTCGTCAAAGAGTGGTTTTGACACGGTTATGATAGGTGGGATTAGTGCAGGTGTAATTGTCATAGTCATACTATCACTACTAATCGTAAGGAAGAGCCGGTCGGGAGACATAGCTGATGATGCATTTGCAAATGCTGCATTCAATGACCCGGTTATGGGCATGGCCGCAGGAGATTCAAGCATAACTCCGCAGCAGCTTGAATATGAGCAGCAATTGCTAGCACATGGCTACACAGCTGAACAAGCCAGAGCATATGCTGACCAACACTTCCGTCCTTGGCTAAATCAGTGATAGGAACATAGTAAGTGTCATCAACAGGCTCTGCTTAGACCCGCACATGACCGACGTCATGATGCAAACCAGTGCCGGAAATATCAAGATACGATTATTCACGAATGAAGCCCCAGATACGACTGCTAATTTCCTACGTTTAGTGGATGATGGATATTATAATGGCTTACATTTTCATAGGGTCATTGAGCAATTTATGATACAGGGCGGATGTCCTCATTCTAAAGATCCTATGAGCAGAATGGCTGGAACTGGAGGTCCGGGATGGAAGATTCCGTGCGAAGCCAGCGCGCTAGCAATGCAGCATGACCGCCCTGGTGTCCTATCTATGGCTAATGCAGGAAGAAATACCGGTGGTTCACAGTTTTTCCTTACAACCGTTGCAACTCCCTGGCTAAATGGAAACCATGCAATATTTGGTGAGGTTGTTGAGGGAATGGATGTCGTAAAATCTATTGAGCAATGTCAAAAGCTGCCAGGAGATAGGCCTGCACAACCTCAACAGATAGTCTCTGTAACCAGAGTTTGAGGTGAGAGCATGGTGGCTCTCGCCATTCATGGGGGGGCTGGTGGAGATGGGCCGTGGAAAGGCCCCACAGATTTAGACCCTGACAGAATTGCATGCATGTATGGGGTTTTGTCTCGAGTTGGCTCCCTACTTGAGAGTGGAGTCACTGCCCTAGAAGCAGTTACTATTGCCGTTGAAATGCTAGAAGATGAGCCTCTGTTCAATGCTGGAAGAGGCTCCGTTCTTACTGAGGATGGGAGCATTACCATGGATGCTAGTATAATGAATGGAAGCGATTATTCTGCTGGCTCAGTAGTAAATGTTACAAGGATTAGGAGTCCAATAAGAGCTGCTAGGCTGGTATTAGATAATGGCTGGCCAGTAATGATGAATGGAGACGCAGCAGACGCTTTTGCGGTAGAAAGAGGAGTTGAACAAGTCACCCAAGAATGGCTTAGAACCAGTCTTAGAAAAGCTCAATGGCAAAAATGGAAAGATTCGAAAGCTAAGCCCGGTTCAACAGATGAAGATGACAAAGCAGTACTCGATCACGATACAGAGCAGATGGGAACAGTAGGTGCTGTTGCGATTGATTATTTAGGAAATCTAGCCGCTGCTACTAGCACTGGAGGGATGACTGGAAAACCAAATGGAAGAATAGGCGACGCACCGATTATTGGTGCTGGTACTTGGGCTGACAATAAAGTTGCAGTTTCATGCACGGGAGTAGGTGAAGCATTCATTCGAACATGTGCGGCTCACGAGGTTGCTGCGCGATTTAAAGCTGGTGAATCAATTTCTAGTGCTTGCAATAACATGTTGGACATGGTTGCACCGTTAGGGGGGCGAGGAGGGGTTATAGCAATTGATGCAGAAGGAAAAATCGCTATCCCTTTCCAGACGATGTTAATGTATCGAGGGACATGGGAAGACGGAGTCATAAAGACAGGTATAGGCCCTGATTTATTCTCTCATTGAGTTGTATAATTTCAAATCAAATTGATTCATTTTCTCAATTTCAAGTTCGGCAGGTGGATAATACTTTTTCTTTCTAATGTAGTTGAATAGTCGTATAATTCTCAATTTTCCAAGCAATATCAAAGCTCTTTTTTTGTCACCAAAAGTCGGGTGTGTTGTATCGCTTTCCCTCGGCCAGCCAAGTTCATCTAGTAATTGCATCCCTTCTTCAGCAACTATCGCGTAATCGAATAATTCTAAATTAGATTTTGCAGTTTCGTAATTTAATTTTCCCCTTGCGAAAATTTTTGTATAGTACTCTGGCGAAGAATGAAGATGGTTCTCAGACAAATATTCTCTATATGATTTCGCCTTCGTCCACATCCAATAATGGTCATAGTTATAATTGGAAATCAGTCTATTAATCGGTTGTCTAAGGCATGTTAACAATGTAACCCTACTATCTTTTGCTAGGGCTGCAAAATCTGGACCTCCCCATTCGCATGCAACAAATGTTACTCCTCTTTCTTCGCACTTATCTATGAATGATATAAGCTCGGTTGAAGACATCTTCCACAATTCGATTAACTCATTCTTTTCCAGCGGATTACCATTTTCGTGAGATGGCCAAAATGTCTCACCATTAGCCATTGCTCGTCTTATTACGTATGTCCCAGCTGCTTTATGCAAGTGCTGAAACCAGACTAAGCGATAAGCCGCCATTATATTGTCCTCAAGTGTTTTACTTTTGATAATTGTTAGAGGGAAAGGGACATGGACGGCCTAGTTCTGCATTACGCTATGGGGAACGTGCGCATAGAGTCGGATACTATGGGTGAGTTGAGTGTACCGGCTGACAAATATTATGGCTGCCAAACGGCAAGATCGCTGATTAATTTCGATATTGGAAAAGATACGATGCCAAGGGAGGTGATTCGTGCTTTCGGAATTTTAAAGCAAGCTGCTGCTAAGGTAAACTGTGATTTGGGGCAGTTAGAAGCTAACGTATCAAATCTAATCATAACAGCGTGTGAGGAAGTGATTGACGGGAAATTAGATGATAACTTCCCGCTTAAGGTGTGGCAAACTGGATCAGGGACTCAAACAAACATGAATGCTAACGAGGTAATCGCCAACCGAGCGATAGAGATTGCTGGAGGGAAATTGGGCTCCAAAAGCCCAGTTCACCCAAACGACCATGTAAATCGGGCCCAATCGTCAAACGATACTTTTCCTACTGCGATGCATATTGCTAGTGCTGAAGCGATAACTGAGCAATTATTGCCAAATCTTGTAGCGCTTAGAGACAGTTTAGTTGTAAAATCTGAACAATGGTCAGAGGTTGTCAAAATTGGAAGAACGCATTTGATGGATGCTGTTCCACTTACGCTGGGACAAGAAGTAAGTGGATGGGTTTCACAATTGGATTCGAACATAAGTAGGATTGAGTTCGCACTTGTAGATTTGCATGAACTTGCAATAGGTGGTACAGCGGTCGGCACAGGGCTAAACACACATCCCGAGTTTTCAACCCGAGTTGCTTCTGCAATCGCTCTAAAGACGAATATGCCATTCGTTTCAGCTCAGAATAAATTTGCGCAACTAGCCGCTCACGATGCTATCGTTGCGGCCAGTGGAGCTGTAAATACGCTTGCTGCGAGTTTGATGAAGATAGCGAACGATGTTCGGTGGTTAGGTTCTGGACCTCGATGTGGTTTACAGGAGTTGTCTCTACCTGCAAATGAACCTGGATCTTCTATTATGCCGGGTAAGGTTAATCCAACTCAATCAGAAGCTATGACAATGGTATGTTGCCAGGTAATGGGAAACCATACTGCAATCACAATAGGTGGAAGTCAGGGGAATTTCGAATTGAATGTTTTCAAACCCCTGATGATACACAACCTCCTTCATAGCATTCGCATCATTTCTGATTCGATGAAATCATTCAGGGAAAAGTGTGTTGTTGGACTAAAAGCAAATCAAGAATCAATACAATCCCATTTGGAGAATTCCTTGATGCTAGTCACTGCGTTGAACAACCATATAGGATATGATAAGGCCGCAGAGATTGCTAAAAAAGCGCATGTTGAATCTACAACACTGAGATCTGCTGCTGTCGATTTAGGATACCTGACAAGTGATGAATTTGATAATTGGGTGAACCCAGCGCACATGATTGGAAGCAAGTGAAAGGTCTTGAAAAGTGGATGAAATGAACAAGACGACCCTCAACAATGATAAGCAAAACTCACTGGCAGCATATTACCTGTGAAAGCAGGATGGGAGAACTGGCAGGGGGGTTTCATCCGGGTGGGATTTCTGCCCCCCTGCCAGCCTCCGCTGTTGACTGATAGGTCGTCGTCACTTCTTCTCATCCGAGGATGAGTTTTCAGATCGTCGATTTCTTGTTTCCAAGATACCTTCTTCCTAACGGTCGGTTTTTGCAAAAGATACACCGAGGTGTAAATTTTACTAGTGGACTGATTTCACTTCCGAAAAAGTTAGTCAAATCCGGTGCCAAATACTTTCTCTTGCGAGTAGTTTTTTGGCTAATTGTTCGTTATATCTCCTAGAAGATATTCGTTTACAATCGGTGGAGGTCCGTTTCCACCCATCTCCGAAGAGATGAGTGGCGCGGTTTCCGTCCGACGTCGATCTGTTTCCGGTTGCCGTTCCGAAGAACGTCTACTGGCGCAGTTTCGACTTGTTGGTCTCAAAGCCAAAGCTCTTCGACCTTAGCCGTTTTTTGTAACTGAGGTTGTTCCGAAGAACTGTTACTGTTACACTTCCCGGCTTAGCACAGTCATTGGTATATCTACACAGAGTGTAGCCCTCCCTGTTCCGTATTTATTTTACTAAATTCGGTGATTTTTTGCCGAAGCTCCAAATCTTCCTGTGGGTGTTGGAACTTTACTCGAAATGAGTAATCTTCTTTTCACCTCACAAACATTGTCTCCTTTGTTCGTGACCAACACTTCGCTCGGTTTGAGCAGGCCGGTTGGCAAGGGTCCCAGAAGAGGTCGGATGACCTCCTCCACCACTCCATTGGAGCGGCAAAGTGTTCTTGTGGGAAGGAGGCAAATAAACTTTTCTCTTTTTTTGCCAGTTTTGCAGAGGAAATGAAGGATAGCAAGCCTTTTTTCCACTGCTTCTATTGGAATTAAAAGAAGAAAAATAACATTATTTTCGCAACGATCTTAATCTTGCAGCGAGTTTTGAATCTGTGGACATTTTAACATCCATCTTGCTCTCTTTTCTACGGTTGAATAGAGATTTGTCCCATAGCATGATTTCTCCATTCTCAAACCCAAAAACAACCCTATTTTCTCTGCTGTAAGCAACCCTTGGACGTGTCGTTTTCATAACTGATATTGACAATCCTGATGTATCTTTTACCTCCAAGGTTCCGGATTGCCCATTCCATCGGCCGCACCAATGAAGATTATCGAAGCCGATCGTATGGGCTGATATTGTATCTCCTTGAGATTTCCACACCGAATTATAATCGCGATTTACTAGATGTAATTCCCCATTTTCCAGCGCAGATGCAAAAAAGTCGTTGCGACAGGTTAGAGAGTCGATGCCGCTTTCAAAATTAGAGAGATTGTGTCCCTTTTCATCCGATAGAGCTCCGTCTGCATGACCAAATATCACACCTTTCTGTGTAACGACTCCGCAAGTGACGGGAGAGTCCGTTGATAGTTTCTTATGATTTGAATTGAACAACGCTCCACACCTGGGACGGCCAAGGCCGATTACCAAGGATTCCGCCGAACAAATGAACCACGGTTTTTCATCAATTCTATCCACTGACTGGAGTTCGCCTGTCAATGAAAATTTCCATATTCCACTTTCCATAAAATCTCCGTGTTCAATATCATAAACGCTCGAAGTCGCTACGACCTTTCCAGCATGGAATTCCAGTAAGTCTGCTGAGCCCTCCAGCTGATGGCTCCAGGTAATCGCCCCATTATTTACGCAGGTTATTTCCAGACCTGATGTGACTATGATGTCTTCTTCAACTAACATTATACTCTCTATGCGATCTGAACATTGGACAGTCCAAACAATATCTCCCTCTGAGTCCCATTTTCGCAATAATCCATCCCAGCCTCCAGCAATAAGACACTGATTATCGTCAAGTTGTAATGCAGATACAGGCGGGCCAAGTTCTCGGACCATCCATGCCGCCTGTCGCAAATCCATGCAAGTCCCTGACAGGTCATAGTCAATAGTATACCGGGTTTAAGCGTCCAAAATTATTGACTTACGAGGTACTGTAAAAGTGAGGGCGAACGCGACTAAACCAAATATGCAGGCGCTGTAATAATGGCCGGCAGTAAAGAATACCAATACGCAGGAGGTTTGAATAAGACCGCGAGAACCCTTCCTAATTCCTAAAATTGCAAATCCACATGCTATGGTGGATAGCCCTATCATTGCCCAGCCTACCATCACATACATTCCCGCTGCTGATTCATCAATTAGAGGGAATTCCATCTCCTCTGATGAGTAATCTATCTTGCGCATGCACGAGCCATTTGCATAATTACCGCTGCAATCAAGCTCATCAAATTCATCTGTCACGGGCATGTCAAAGTTAATTGTTGTATACCCAATTTCTTCAAAATATATCGGCGGGCTGAGAATTATACGATGTGTGACCTCATCATTCTTCCCATTATCGTTAAACCTCTGAATTGTAACAGAGGTTAGCCCTGGCGTCGCATTAGATATCACAAATTTCCCATTCTCGTCGGTTTCGTTATTTATCATGATAGTCAAACCATCGACATTTTGGCTTTGAATCGTCACCAATGCTCCAAAGACAGGTTTTCCATCTGACAAAACAGTGCCTGAAAACTCAGAGGATTCGGCCGGCGCTGTTTTAGCCATACCATTTATCCACTCGTGGGGCCTAACTATTCCTGACTCTGGGTTAACAAAATCTAATCCGTTGGCAAAACCTAAGCCGCATATTATAATGACAAACACTCCAATAGCTTTGAGCAGAGGGTGTCCATCCTCACTTTTGATCTCGAAAGCAACTCCGCTTGATTGGAATAACGGTTCTTCCTCAGGAAGAGCCGATACCTCCTCTAGGATGCCCGCCACATTAATGCCACTAGGTATTTCCTACTTGAGTGAGATACGTCCCTCGGACTTAGCCATCATGCGCTTTAATTCGGTGTCGCAGCACCACAAAGTTATCTCGAGCCCCTTAATTTCTGTAACGATGCCAGAGTTGTAAATTTGGCTAATGAGAGCTTTTGCACTTTTATCATTCGCTGTACCCTCAGAGACGATAAGCGTTTTTTGAGGGCCGAATAGAGATTGTAAGATTGATTCTCGCAGATTATCTAAACCCTCTTGAGATTGTGAGGACACAACTAACGGTTCAACAAACCCCATCTGCGAAACAACCTGTTTGGCCAGTTCAATATCCCCACCTAGATCGGATTTAGTTAGAATTACCTGCATCGGAACAATACCATCAGGACTCCTGTCCAAAATTTCTCTCCTTGATGTCGAAAGTTTCCTTTCAAGTTCGCCTGCTGTATCACTAGAATCCACTAAAATTAACAATAAATCACACTGCAATGATTCATCTAAGGTTGCACGAAAAGCATCCAATAGATCTGATGGTAATTCATCAATAAATCCAATCGTATCAACCAATAGTACCCTAGGGCTCATTTCCATTCTTCCAATTGTTGTTTCCAGCGTTGAAAACAACTTATTCTCGACCAAAACCTCTTTTCCGCAGAGCAAAGAGAATAATGAGGATTTACCTGCGTTTGTATAACCTGCAAGGCCTACTGTTCTAGCCCCTCCTCTTGCTCTTTGACGTCTGCGCTCTTTTCTAGCTAAGGCTTGCCTTTGCTGTTTTTTTCTAAGTTGTGTCAGTTCTCTAGAAACCGTGGTCAGAACTCCCTGTATTGCCTGTATTCCTCCACCACCAAATCCTGCTCTCTCACCAGTTAATTGACGGTTTACTATCTCACTCAAGACAGTTCTGTCCGCTTTTAATTGGGCAATTCTGACTTGAGTTCTAGCCTCAACGCTATTAGCATGGGAGATGAATAATGATAGAAGTAATCTGACTCTGTCCCAAACCTCAACTTGGACTAATTCGTTAATACTGACAAGTTGGCGAGGAGATGCATTGGTGTGAATTAGAACCAAATCGACGCCGTGATATGGATGTCCGTCGATTGAAGCAGAGATTTCGTCTGCCACATCTTGCATTCTGCCTTTTCCAAAGTAGGTCCTTGGGTCGTCTTTTCCCTTCTGGTGCTGAATGTCAACTATTTCTATGCCCATTGTTTCCGCAAGTGCGATTAATTCTTTTGGATTTCCATCTCGATGAAGAAGTACTGCTCGTCTTCCAAAGTGATTGGTCCTAGCCTCTCCGAGGGCGACGCCCCCTGTCCCTGCGAGAACTCGAATAGGCTCATCCATGCAGCCGCTATGTGATGTAGTTCAAAGATTCATTCTTACAGCAGTAAATCTAATTCACTAATGATTATTACAAAAACCATGTCGGAGAGGTTCCACACTACAATTCAGTGGCAAGGCCCCGACGATATAGCAGACAAACTAGCTAACCTGATTCCTGAAAATGTTGAATACGAGATTACGCAAGAAGGTGGAATGTCAATTCTAAGTATATCTGTGGTTGCAGGCGATATGGAGACATTAAGAAGTAATGTTGACTATTTGCTCACTCTATTCTCAGGTCACGATGAGTGAAATTCTAGAATAACTGGGGCGTGATCACTAACTTCCAATCCGCCTTGCCTATCAATAGAAACAGATTTCACAGCATTTTTTGCGGCCACATTACCTAAAATATAATCAATCCGCCATCCTCTATTTTTAACTCGAGCTTGTCCTCGATTTGACCACCAGGAGAATATTTTTTCATCGGGGCCTACATGTTCTCGAAATAAGTCATGCCAGCCGTCAGACAATAATTCACTAAACCAAGACCTTTCATGTGGTAAGAATCCACTAGAGTTTGAATTTCCTTTAGGATTCCATATATCATTTTCAGTATGCGCAATATTTAGGTCCCCGGCAACGATTACTACATCATCAGATTCTAACATAGGTTGAATGTATTCCCTCCATTGTGCCATCCACTCTTCCTTGTATTTTTGTCGCTCATCTTTTGATGACCCACTAGGCAAGTATGTGTTAACTATTGTAACATTGTCATGCCTAGTTGTGAGAACCCTCCCCTCTAAGTCAAGCGGATCTAGGTTTCCTGACATACCTCTAGCTTGTTCTAACATTGGCTTGCGCGAAATTGTTGCGACCCCAGAATATCCCTTTTTTTCAGCTGGATGCAGTATCATGTTGTAGCCATCAGGTATTGCCCAATCTTTTGGTAATTGTTCCGGAAGACATCGGACTTCTTGGAGAAGCCATATGTCTGCATCAATTTTCTCAAAGAATCTGTCTATGCCTTTCCTTATTGCAGCTCTAATACCATTGACATTCCATGTCACTATCCGCATGATAACTTCCAGACTTGATTAATGCTTCAAATCAACCCATCTGAGAGTGTGCCTCTCTCATCTGTAAGTGTAATCGACTTATTGTGCCGTTTTGTTACAATACTAGAACGCCAACCAGACAATCTCTCATCTAGTAATTTCTCAATGGCATTTAAACCGCCAGACAGGGAAATGCAAGAAAGATGGCTCATACCTGGTGCTTTTTTTGAATGGATTGCTGCTAGGTCTAGGATTGCAACATCTCCCTTTATTATCCCGTGCAAACCTCTAAGTGGCTTGTGATCTAATACTAGATCTAACGTAGATACTTTTACCGGCTTGCCCACAGGTTTACCATCACAGAATATTACATTATCAGCCTCAATTCTCTGACCCTCTGTCGTTACGACCCCTCCATTATATGTCTCGCTTACCTCAATACCTGTTTGGATAGGTATGCCCACTTCTTCCAATGTAGCAGCTAACCGGCCAACAATCCCAGACCAGCCTTCGCCAACAACACATAATTTACCTTTCAAGAGAGCTTTTTTCCTTTCAGGAATATCTTGTCCCCATCCTGATAATAATCGTATAGCGTCGTCACGTATTGGATCTTGCCCAAGCCTTAACTTCAACATCAGTTTTGGGTTATTTATTGGTTGAACAACACCATGACCAATTATCATTACTTTGTTAGGATTTATTGGTCGCAGTGATAATTTCATTCTGCTAATCTTATTCACCATTTTATGTAATTTACCGCCTTTTAATAATAGATGAGGTCCGTGTTCCAATTGATATCCAAGAGAAGGCTGACTAGTGCCTCTACCTCCTATATTCCTTCTTTTTTCTAGGATATATACCTGATTTTTAGCTAAGTGTTCTCTAACGGCGGTAACTAATCCATGCAGGCCTGCCCCTATTATCAGAACCCGCTTCATGTATATCCCACAGGGTGCATAACCATCAAATCCTCGTTTGCACAGCGGTAAATATGGCAGATAAGGTAAAACCGCCTCATGACAGAGGTTCGGTTCTTTGGGATCCTTCCGACGGGCCGAGTCGAATGCTTACCTCAAGCTTCGATAGATGGGCCTCTGCCTTACTTGCTGACGACGGGATTGATATGCCTTTTATGGGTACTGATACTGTTGTAAAGGCTAGAATAATTGCGAAGGACAGTGGTATAATTGCTGGCTGTGCTATGGTTGAACATGTTATACAAATATGGGCTGGCTCGTTGCAAATTTCTTGGAATTGTGGCGAAGGACGGTCTATCTCCTCGGGTGATGAAATAGCATATATTGAAGGCGACAAGAATGCTTTGTTATCAATGGAAAGACCAATATTAAACATTCTTGGTCAACTTTCTGGCATAGCAACTGAAGCTAAAAAGTGGGCATCAAAAGCACCTGGACAAATCGCTTGCACTCGCAAAACGATTTGGGGACTCCTAGACAAATGGGCCGTTCATTTAGGAGGAGGTCTTACGCACAGATTGAATAAAGAGGATGCGAAAATGATGAAAGAAAACGATTTGGCTACTATCTACCCTGAAATAGAGGGAAACGGCGCTCGAATTGTTAAATTCTTATCAGAAGTTTCTTTAGATTCAGTCGGTGCTTTTTTAGAAATTGAGACTAGAACCGAAAAAGAGGCGATTATGGCTGCCTTTGCTTGGTCAGAGAGGAGGATGGTTGAGCCTTGTAACCAACTTGTAATAATGCTAGATAACTTCAGCCCTGAAAGATGTAAATCTGTCGCAGATGAATTAGTTCAAATGGGCCTAAGGGACCATGTTATTCTAGAGGCTAGCGGAGGTATATTGCTGGAAAACATTGAAGATTGGCGAGAGTGTGGGCTAGACGTGCTTTCGACAAGTATGATCAACAGGGGAACTTCTCCTCTTGACCTTAGCATGTTATTTATTGATTAGAGGCTTGTTTATGTTAGATGAAGAAAATATTGTTGACCCTAGTCATCCAAGGTATAATTCTTTGATGATAAGAAAAAAAATTGCAGACGCGGGAGTTAAAGGAATGCTTGCTGATTCAGCTATGATAGCACATGGTAGAGGTGAGGCTTATGATTATCTGTTGGGAGAGAGAACAATACCTTCTGCAATGGTTGCAACCAAGGAAGCCGTGGCTAGACTTGTGAATGCTGAACGCCCCGTGATATCACTTAATGGAAATGCCATAGCATTAGCCGGTTCTGACTTTTTGACGTTAGCGAGTCAGCTAGGTTGCCCGGTAGAAATAAACATATTCTACAGAACACCGGAGAGAATGGGAGCCCTAATAGGGCATTTGAAAATGTTGAACAGTAAACTTGAGTTAGATGTAGAAATATTGGGTGGAATTCCCGATGAACGTATTCCTGGACTAGAAGGGCCAAGAGGTGCTTGCCAAAGTAATGGAATCTTCAAGTCTGACACCATACTTGTTCCCCTAGAAGATGGTGACAGGTGTGAGGCCCTAGTCGCTATGGGAAAAGAAGTACTTGTTATTGATTTAAATCCTTTATCTAGATCCTCTCGAAAATGCACCGTGGGAATTGTAGATGAAGTAACAAGAGTTACGAAGAATATGATTCAACTTATTCCGGAAAAACCAAGCGTAAGTGACTTCGACAATAGTAAAAATCTCCAAGAAGCACTCGATCATATAATTGATAACTTATCTAACAAATTCAATTGACTAAAGCTCGTTCAATTTTTGACTTAGTATATTTGAGATAGATTCCCCTACCTGGCTGCAAGTCGCTGTTCCACCAAGGTCATAGGTGAGGGATTTGCCGTCCTTGAGATGCTCCGCAACACTTTTGTCAATCATAGTAGCAATATTGACTAAGTCTTCCTCTCCGTGTTTTCTACCCAACCAGTCTAACATCATTTGTATTGAATTTATACTCGCTATTGGATTGACTTTATTCTGACCTGCATGTTTTGGGGCGCTTCCGTGGACTGGCTCGAAAAATGCGTGCTCATCTCCAACATTTCCAGAAGCAGCCATGCCCATTCCTCCTTGGAGAACGGCACCCAAATCCGTTGCAATATCTCCAAACATGTTTGACGCGACTACAACATCATAAAATTCAGGTGTCCTTGTTAACCATTGCATAAACGCATCAATGTAACCATGATCAACCTCTATTGAAGGATATTCGGTAGAAACGCTGTCGAATACTCGCCTAAACAATTGACAGCCGCGGGTAACGTTGCTCTTATCAATACAAGAAATCCTACTTACACCATCTATTGGCGCACCATTACGGTTTTTTGCAAATTCGAACCCCATACGAACAAGTCTTTCTGTTCCTTTCTCTGATATTGGCCTTGGATCATATGCAACTTCTCCATCTAAGCCCGGGAAAGTCATTTCGGGAGGGACGTATTCCTTTCTCCCAAGTGCTCGATCAGCACTTCGTCTTAACAATGAGTGATAAAGTCCCTCTGTATTTTCTCTCAATACAGTCATATCTACCATGCCTGGCTTCCAAATTTGTGTGAAACGTCCATGAACTTTGTGAGGTACTCCCTCGTAGAGTTTTATTGGACGAACATTAGCATACAAATCTAGCCCTGATCTCATTCCAAGGATAACTGATCCACCCGCTAGATCACCGTTGGGTAGTCTTGCCCCTGGATATCCGATTGCACCTAAATAAATGGCGTCGGCTTCATCACGACAGATTTCAAAAGAGCCTTCAGCCCATTCTTCTCCGGTTTCTTTGTAATGCTGGCCGCCACAAGGAATAGATATCTTTTCGAAACCGTAATTGGTTTTTGACTGAACAACGTCTAGTATTCGAGTGGCCTCTATGGCAACCTCTCTGCCCGTGCCGTCCCCTGGAAGAATTGCGATCTTGAAGTCGCTCATGCGCCCGCCAACAGATGCCAGTAAATGAAGGCGCCCCTCATCATAATTCGGCTTCGGGTTTTGGCTTGTTGTCCACTGGAACTTACATATTTCTAATTTAGGAGCCCAGTGTAACGATACTCCAAAGGAATCGTACGTTCTGATCAAGGCTGTATCTTTATGGTCCTCCAATATAGAGAGTCCTATTATGGCCGGGGAGACTCCAGACAGGGCGGGGAAAGGGGTGCGGATTGAGCACATGCCCGTTGCTGTAAAAAACCTAGTTGACATTATGCTAGGTATTAATCCTAATTTCGATATAGAGGACTGGTTAGTTCAAAAAGCAGAAGAAGATTTATCCCTTATTAACATAGACTTGCATAGGGAGAAAACCCAGCTTGAGCAAAAAATACATCGGTTAGAAGCACTTGCAGATAGATTAAATCCCACCCGTCACAATGAGGTTCATGAAGGACAAACCAATCTGTTTGACTGCTTTGATATCACCCCTCCAATAAAACACTTAGTTGATAGAATCACTCAAGAACATCATGACGACCCTCACCCTGCAAATACCCTTACTGATTTACTGCTGGACGATTCATGCGATGACCCGCTGTTAGCTCTAACTGCCCAAACTATGCTGATATGTGCTCAGAATAAAATAGGGAACGGCTCAGATTGGATTCAATTAGAGGATTTATTTGCTCCCCTAGAAAAGAATGACATTTCAAGGCCGGAATGTATTGAAGCCCTTGATTACTTATTGATAACGGGCCAAATACACGAAATTGACGATGATTGTTTCATTCCCGAGATGTAAAGTGGGGGCCCATGGACTCCCTGCTGTTATTCAATATATGACGGAGTCGTATGATTTTGTATGGGGCTGACGAGATCGGTGGTAATTGGAATCATGGCATGGGGTTTAATGACTGCGATGCACGTCAAACATGAGATTGCAATTGGTGTTGGTATTTTCTCAGCGTTTTTTGTTCAATCGGTAGTACAAGCAAATGCTAGAGGAGCTCTAAAACATAAAGCTTCGTCCCTACAAAATGAATTGAATATTGCTGTCCATCAAATATGCGATATGAAACGCGCTCTAGATGTAACGACTAAAGATCTCAAGGACGCCCTAGACGAATTACATCGCAGAGATGCTATTGGGAGCCCAGCAGCTAGAGAATTACTAACAAGGCAAGAAGAAGCTATGAAGGCCCAAAAAATCGCACTAGCAAGATCTACCGATAGATCTTTTGAAACATTAGAGTCACTTGAGAGAATGATCATCTCTCAGGGAGAGCAAACT
>CETL01119228.1_pt1 | contig 26629 bp, 24 predicted proteins | sample 356371 | NCBI WGS metagenome assembly CETL01 (sample SAMEA2622518, study PRJEB7988) | marine metagenome | biome: marine biome (ENVO:00000447); feature: surface water layer (ENVO:00002042); material: "saline water (ENVO:00002010), including plankton (ENVO:xxxxxxxx)" | depth 5 m | reverse complement strand
TGATTATTATCAACTAAGGTAGGATTTAATATTTCAAAAACAGGAGCATTAACTGTAACAGAAAAATTAAAACTCCACTCATCATCACCACTGTCAAGCAAAACCTCAAACATTGCTTGATGCTGATCTGGTACATCATTAGAAATAGAAAAACTAATTGGAGTTTCAGTTGAAGCAATTTCATTAATAATTGCATAAGCAATTAAGCTATTATCATCAATCATTGTTACATATTGATCATTTGAAGAAACACTAACATTTATTGCATTGGTATTTAATGTACCAACATTTTCAACATTAAGATTTAATTGAACTGTCTCACCATATTGAATTTGATTATTTAAACTATTAACAAGATCATAGCTATTGTAAGTAACAAATGCTCCATCAGGAACTATTATATTTAATGAAGATACAAGTGTATTAGCATTAAACGAAGTAATAACTAAATCAACTTGACCAGGCTCATTGCTAACCTCGCTTAAGTTAAGGACAGCAACACCTCCATCAGAAAAGGCAGACGATAATAATTGGTTATTTCTCGATAAGGAAACAAGAGCACCATCAATACCTAAATCAACAACAAATTCCTCTTCACCTACAAAAATTGTCTCATTATATTCCGCATTAATATTAACAGGTTCATCTGTTCTAATAAGTAAAGATGGATCTCCAAAAATAGTCCAGTGGTTTGTTTCATTTATACCAGCAGAACCCTGTGCTTCATTCATATGCATACATCCATTTGCAATGATTCCACCATAGGATCTTGAAATATTACCTTCATAAGATTCTGTCAAGATAGAATTCATCGCCCATTGTCCATGCATCGGGGGCTCCCATGATTGACTTATAGTAGAACCTAAATGTCCAACTGCGCCAATAGCATTTCCCTCACTATCAGTAGCTCTAAGCCAAGCTTCACAAAAAGATGTTCCAAAATTATTAAATTCTCCTGGATTACAACCTACTGTAAAAATAAATGGAAGCTTTCCAGCATTATTTAAATTTTCGACATCATTATTACCAAGTGGAGCACCATTCCCCCAACCTGTGGGGCCTGCATGACCAGTATAATTAATTAAGCCAACACCTTCATTGATTGCATCCACTGCTTGTTGAACTGAGCCACCACCATCATAAATTCCTTGATAACTTTCATATGTATAGAGTGATAAAAAATCATTCCATAATAGTTCATTAAATTGATCATCAGATAAACCTCCAAAACCAGGTCCTTGTGTTGAACCTACACCAATAGCTCTATCTAAATAATCAGTATAATTTGGATTAATCTCATAATTTAATGTCCTATCAATTTGAGTTTGTAATTCATTTGGGTTATTCGCGGAAAATCTTCCTACTATAACCTCAGCAAAGGAATCATCACCTTCAATAAAACCAAATGTTGGATCAGAGGCAGCACCATTCACAATATGTGTAGGAATTTGATTAATATCACCAACTAATAATAAATAAGTCAAATTATTTTCATAATAATAATTATTGATAAAATCTTGAATCGCAGTAGTACTATTTCCTGCTACATTTAAACCTACAATCTCTGTTGGAATACCTTTTTTGTTTTTCCAATCAACAAAAGGTTGCATTTCATCTATGAAATCATCGTAACAAATAATTAACATACTACCTTGATCAGATAGATACTCAAATCTTAAATCATTATTTGAGTTAATAAATAAATCATCATAAATATGCATAAATTCGTTGTTAGTTTTAACAATGCTTGATTTTCTATCTAATGTATTAATACCTAATCCAGTATCAGATGAAATAGTTATATCAATTTTATTGTAAACTCTCAAAACCTTAGTTACGGGATTATATTGAACAGGATAAAAATTTACACCTTGACCTCTAACATCTCTTAGGATATAAGGATTTCCAAGATCAACCAAATCACCTGGATAAAATTTATTTTCTTTGTAATCATCATTGATCGTAAATGGAATAGATTCAGGATTTACATCTCTGGTTAAATTACCCTTAGATGGAGCAATATTGACATTCAAATATTCTTCGTATTCACTATTTGATACAATTATCTTCATTTTTGATTTATCAGGTATTATAATAGATGAGGAAATTTTAGGTAAGTCAGGACTTCCTTTTTCCATAATTGAAGTCCCTTTATCAACATAAACTTTGTATCTATTATTGATTTTGTCAACATCTAATAGTAAATAATCATTAACTGATAATGACATTGAAGTTGTATTAATATCTGATGATACAAGATTTAAATTAGCAGTACCATTTAAATTTTTAAGGTTGTAATCTGCTTCTGCAGACCAAACAGTTGACATCCAAAGTATCAAAATATAATATTTTAATTTTATATTCATTTTTTTATTGATTTGTAAGAATTTACGATAAAACTAATAATATACAATGAGATATAGGTCACATTTACAAACTATTACATTATAATAGAATTAACGAGTATCAAAACATCAGAAACATTTATTTCGTTATCGCTATTTAAATCAAATGTACAATTATTATATATTGAGTTATTATTTATTATGACATTAACAAGATATACTATATCAATAACGTTTATGATTGTATCGTTATTATAATCACCAACGTTTGAACAAAATTCTAAATCAATTAAATATGCTCCTCCAGTTGAAGTACCAACCAATAATTTTTTTTGTTGATTATGAGAAATAAAAGCTGGTACTAAATTAAAGCCTAAAGTTGGAAAAACTTTTGATGAATCAAGTTGAAAATCTGCTTCGTAACTATCTCCAATATTTTCATAAAAAAAAATATTTTCGTACTGAGAGCCTACTATTAAATCATAATCTTCATCATTATCTATATCAAAAAATTCAATAGATGATTTATTACCCACACTAATATCATTATAGTTACTAGTTACCAATATAAAATCATAGTTTTCAATAGAACCAATATTCTCATAAAACGAAATATTTCCAGTTGATTGGCCAATAAATAGGTCTAAATCTAAATCATTATCAATATCAACCAATTTAGGTATTGAATATCCAGATAAATCAATGTCATTAATTAGAATATATTCTGAAAAATACGGCTCAAATTCATCACCTGTATTTAAATAAATACGAGTTGTCCCATTATATTCTCCAACAAGCATATCATAATCTCCATCTGCATCAATATCACCAAAATCTAATGATAAATTATAACCCGCATTACCACCAAGAAATTCACTATTTACTAAATTCCAAATTGGTTCTAAATTCGAATCATTTCCAATATTCTCATAAAATTTTACCTTACCATTTATTGGAAATTCTGACAGATCTGTAGCAGTACCTATAAACAAATCCAAATCTCCATCACCATCTATATCAATAAATTCAGGATATATATCAGAAAATAAATCAAGTGTCTCTATAAATTCTTGTGTTTCAAAATTATAATTACCGTTATCATTTCGATAAAAATAAAAATTATTAATCAATTGATATCCATATGCACCTGATAAAACAGTAACAAATAAATCCTCATCTCCATCATTATCTATATCAGTAAAGGAAGGCATATTTAAACCAGCTGATATAATTGGGGCACCAGGTGGAAATTGAGTAGAAATATTAATATCATCCATAATTGGATTCTCGGAATTCCCAATGTTTTCAATTATGTAAAGACTTTGTTGAAAAAAATCTCCCCAAGCTAGGTCATAATCATTATCGTTATCAATATCAACAAAATTAATTGCACTAGCACCATGCCTTTGATTTGATGGACCCACAATGTAAATATCTTCCCAAAATGTAGTAACCAATTGAAATTGAGGTCTATCTATTTCAAATCCAATATTTTCATAAAAAGTTACTGTTCCAATAATATTACCAGTAAAAAAATCTAGGTCACCATCATTATCAATATCTGTGAAAGTTGGGAACATTACAGGATCACTCTGTACAGGTATTGATATAACATCATACAGTGTTCCTACTTCAATAATAGTATGATCTAAGATGTCATAGAATATCATCTGATCAATATTCATTTTATCTTGTGTTATCAACTCAAAATCATTATCATCATCAAAATTGCCAATATAAAACCAACCGATTCCATTTATATCAAATAAACTAGGGTCAAATAAATCAAATTTTATGTAATCTTCATTTGAGTTGTTAATATAAAGCCTTATTGTTCCATTTTCATCAAGTAAAAATAAGTCTTCATCACCATCTTCATCCCAATCCAACCATTGAACTTTAGGTTTATTAAATCCACCTAAAAAGGGTTCTTCATAACTTTTTTCATTTACATTTAATGTCCCAAAATATTGATTAATATTAAAATTTTGGTTAAATAGAAAGGATATGAAAAAAGATATTATTAAAATCTGCGAATTCATTTTTAAATTATAAAAGGACTACTTTAAAGATAAAGTTAATTTAAACTCTGCAACAGGCTCTCTTTGAAATTTATCTGGCACATAAGCAATAACATTTACTTCTTCATTACATCTTTTTTTTGTATTAATTACTTTATTAATTAGATTTTTAATTTTTTCGCCATCATCACACTCAAATAAAACATCGCCTTCAGCTCTTTTTAGAAAATCTGCATGAAAATCTTTAAAAATTAATTTAACTTTTTTAGATGACTTTTGCATATGATGAAGAGCCAAATAGCCACCTGTCAAGTCAGCTCCAACTGCTAATGCACCAAAATACATTGAACCTAAATGATTTTTTGTTCTACGTTTAAGTTTAATTCTTATTACAATTTTTGAATCACTGATTGAAATAATCTTTGGCCTACAAAAAAAAATTAAAGGTATTTTAAAAAATCCCAATATTTTTATGAAAAGATTTGCTTTAGATTTTTGTGATAGAAATCTCATTTTATTTTGAAAAAAATTGTTATAATTAGTTACAAATAATATATCGTTAAAATTTGTATATTAAATATACAAATATCTTTCTAAAATCGAAATATAAAGGGAATTATGAAGAATTTATTTATATTATTATTTACAAGTTATATTTTTAGTGCATCTGTTAATAATGAATATGCATTAAATATTGCTGAAAACTTTTACTACTTCAAAAAAAATCCTGAATCAAATATATTTTCTTATGATTCAATACAACTTTTTGATGTAGAAAATACAAATACTTTTTATGTAATAGAACTTAATCCAACAGGTTTTATACTTGTAAGTGCAGACGACCTTATTAGACCTGTTCTTGCTTATAGCTTTGATGAAAATTTTAGATTTGATAATATTCCAACAAACATCAATTATATATTTAAATTATATAAAACAGAACTCCTTGAACAAGCTGAAGAAAGGCAGGATAGTGAATTTATTTCATCTGAATGGACAAAATTTTCTAGGCCTGTTGACTATGAACCTGAGACAAGAAATGTCAGTCCTTTATTAATGTCTAGATTTGATCAAGGTTCCTCTTGGAATGATATGTGCCCAGAAGACCAAGATGGTCCTGGCGGAAATGTACTTGTAGGATGTGTTGCGGTTTCAATGGCACAAATAATGCACTATTGGTCATATCCAAATGTTGGTGTTGGTTCTCATGGATATACTCATCCACAATATGGATACCAATTTGCTAATTTTGGAAATTCATACTATGATTATACCCAAATGGAAAATAATTATGCAACAACTGAATCACAAGAGCTTCTTTACCATTGCGGTGTTGCTGTCAATATGGGTTATGGTGTTGATGGATCTGGTGCAAATGTTTTTGGAAATGGTAACACAACTGAAAGAGCGATGAGAGATTATTTTTTATTCAAAAACAATCTAGATTCCGTTGAACCTTGGCAATATGGAACAGTTGCATATAGAGAACTTTTACAGACAGAACTTAACAATAATAGACCAATGATTTATGTTGGATATGATAATGAAGGTGGTCATGCTTGGAATATTGATGGTTACAGCGGAGAGTATTTTCATAATAATTGGGGTTGGGGTGGATCTCAAAATGGATATTTTCTATTAAGTTCACTAAATGGTTTTAATTCTGGGCAAGGTGCATTAATTAATATGGAACCTCAAACATTAGATAATCCAAATGTTATTTTACAATCCTTTGATTATGATGAGTATATTGGAGATGGTGATCTAATTGCTAATCCGGGTGAAACTATTAGTTTAAGTACTACTGTTGAAAATTTAGTACCCTGGACAGATGCAAGTAGTATAGATATGATACTTTCTACAGATAATGAAGATATAATCATTAACAATGAGCATGTAACATTTTTCAATTTAACAGCTGGAAATGATTATACAAATAGTAATGATCCTTTTCTAGTTTCTTTTTCACAAGATATAGATTTTAGTACCCACCAACTAAAACTAAATATACTATCATTTGGTTCAAATGGTGAATATCATGAAAATGAATACTACATTGACATAAGTGTGTCCTTAGACCAAGTTGGTTTCCCATATCAAACGACAGTCATTGATGAAAATAATGAAGAATATGATGCTGTTACCGTTGTACAATCTTCACCTCTTCTCTATGATATTAATAATGATGGAACACCTGAAATATTTTTTGGTGAAGATGGTGGATATTTTCATGGAGTAGATATTTATGGAAATTCATTGAATGGATTTCCTGTTCAAATTCCTGGAAATGATTCAGATATTTGGGGTAGTCCAGTTGCTGCTGATATAGATAATGATTACGTAATTGAATTTGTTATTTCATCAAAAAACAAACACTGTTATGTTATTAATCAATTTGGTAACATAGAACTTGAGTATGAAACAAGCCAATATTTAATGGCATCACCTTCGCTAGCAAATTTAGATAATGATGATGATTTAGAAATTATAATGTATGGCTATTCATCCTCAGGCGATATATTTGCTATTAATAATGATGGTTCATCTGTCAATAATTTCCCAGCACAAATAAATGAAAAAATTTTGAAGGGTGGAGCTATTTATGATATTAATAATAATGGATATGATGATATTGTTGTAGCAACAGAAAATGATAAATTAATTGCTATCATTTATGATGATGGAACAATTGAAGAGCTATTTACTTCCTCAGACAAATTTAAATCAATTCCATCAATAATTGATTATAACGGAGAAATTATAATTACAGCCGGTGATGAAGGAGGAAATTTCTATGGATTAAAATTGGATGGCACCTTAGCTTTTCATGTTATTACGGGTAATAATGTAAGATCTTCAGCAGGCTTTATAGAAATCGACAGCACACTTGGAATCTTTTTTGGTTCTGAAGATGGTAATTTATATGGTATAGATATAAATGGAAATAATTTAAATGGTTGGCCGCAAAATATTTTACAAAATAATACCGAAATTAAAATTAATTCTAGTCCAGTATTTGCAGATGTCAATGGTGATGGTAGCCCAGAGATTATAGCTGCATCTGAGCAAGGCCACTTAATAATCTATAATATTGATGGTACTCAATTTGAAAATTTTCCATTAAGTTATAACTATGGTTTTATTAGTTCTCCTACAATAGTTGATTTAGATGGTGATAATGATTTAGAAATAGTTATTGGAACCGCTCAAAATCTTAGTGTTATTGATTTAAAATATACAACTTATTCTGATAACTCTTCATATTGGAATACCTATCAAGGTGATTCAATGAGATCGGGTGTATATATTTACAGTGGAAGTAATATTGTGCTGGGAGATCTTAATGAAGATTCATTAATTGACGTTTTGGATCTTGTAATTGTTATAAATATAATAATTGGTAATGAAATTCCAAATACTAATCAGTTAATATCAGGTGATATTAATACCGATAATACCATAGATGTGCTAGATATTGTTCAGCTAGTTAATTCAATTCTAAGTAATTAGATTTTCTACATTCAGCTGATTTTCTCAATTAACTAATTTAAAAATTTATTCTATAAAAAAACAATCTCCCTTGCGGGAGATTGTTTGTGTCCATTAAGTAAGAGGCAAAAGGAATAAGAAGTAGGCAGAGAATAATCTCATAATTCTTACATCAGTATATTACTAACTAAATATTCATAAAAATTTGATGTAAGTCACATTAATAAACTATATTCCCAAATATCCCATAACGTCCTTTTGAATAGCTTTTTTAAGTTTAGTATCTTCTTTAAGTTTTTGTCTTAAATTTTCTTTTCCTTGCGCAATTTTATCTTCTTTATACGAAAACCAAGAACCAGATTGAATAATTGCTCCAGATTCTACCGCTTTTTCAATTAAATCACCCTCATATGATATACCTTGTCCATAAAGTATATCAAACTCTACTTTTTGAAAAGGAGGAGCTAACTTATTCTTAGCAACCTTAACAGAAGCTCTATTACCAATAATTTGATCTCCATCTTTTATCTGCGTTTTTCTTCTTATTTCTAATCTAAGAGATGAATAAAATTTTAATGCATTTCCACCTGTAGTTGTTTCTGGGTTACCAAACATAATTCCAATTTTATGTCTAATTTGATTTATAAAAATCACACAAGTTTTAGATTTATTTACGATTCCAGTTAATTTTCTCATTGCCTGTGACATTAATCTTGCTTGTAGTCCCATATGCGAATCACCCATTGTTCCTTCAATCTCGGCTCTAGGTACAAGAGCAGCTACTGAATCAATCACTAATACATCTAACTTACAACTCTTTATAAGAGATTCTGTAATTTCTAATGCTTGTTCTCCATCATCAGGTTGAGATATAAGTAAGTTTTTTGTATCTACTCCTATTTTTTCAGCATATAGTGGATCTAATGCATGCTCAACATCAATAAAGGCTGCATTGCCACCCTTTTTTTGTGCTTCAGCAACAATATGCAATGTAAGAGTAGTTTTACCTGACGACTCTGGACCGTAAATTTCAACAATTCTGCCTTTAGGTACACCTCCTATTCCTGTTGCAATATCTAAAGAGAGCGAACCCGTTGGTATTGTTTCAATATCCTTAAGTTTTTTATTACCATCACCTAAACGCATAATTGCACTAGGATCTTTTGCTTTTTTATTAATTTGATCTATTATTTGATCTAAATCTACATCATTTTTTTTTGCCATGATTCTTCCTTTAATATTCTCTTATTACTGCTACTAGTTTACCTTGAATGATAAATTCATCACTTTCATTTACATGTATTACATTGTATTTATTGTTTCTAGGGTGTAACTCTATTCCATTAGAACCAATATAAAATCTTTTTAAAGTTGCCTCTCCATCAATACTTGCTATTACTGTATCACCAGGCTGAGCAACCTGTACTTTCTTAGCTATAATATAATCTCCATTCAATATACCATCATCTATCATTGAATCACCTTCCACTCTTAACATAAAATTATCTTTATTACAATAAGCCTCAGGTGCATCTATATATTCAGTTTGCTCAAATACTTCTATCGGAAATCCTGCTGAAACAACTCCTAGTAAAGGTAGCTGATTTTGAATTTTACTTTCTAGAACTGATAATGCTCTTTTACCATTAAATCCTTTTACTCTTTCAATCCTACCTTCTTTTTCTAGTTCTACAATATACCAATTAACGGTTCCTAATGAATTAAAATTTAATCCTCTCATAATTTCTATGAAAGTTGGTGGCCTATCATTTACTACTGTGAAGCTATTTATAAAGTCTAAAAATTTTTGTTTTTTCGGCGATAACATATTTACTCGTAAGTTTCTCGTAAGTATATTACAAACCAATTATCATACTAAGCAATATTTATTTTTATTATTAACTTAATTTTACTTTTTTAAGAATAGACGTAGCATATTCAAACATACCTGAGTTGCTATCCTTCTATGCTTTTCTCTATCCGGAATAAGGTTAAATTTTTTAACAACCTGACAATTTTTACTAGCAATAGCAATATAAATTAACCCTACGGGCTTTTCTTTAGTACCACCTGATGGGCCTGAAATACCAGTGGTTGCTATACCAATATTACTTTTGAATTTATTCATAACTCCTAAAGCCATCTGTAAAGCAACCTCACTACTGACCGCCCCTTTTTCAACTAATGTTTTTTTATTTACTTTTAAAATTTCTTCTTTAACTAAATTAGAATATGCAACAACACTACCAATAAAATAATTAGAGCTATTTGGTATATCTGTTATTTTTTTTGAAATATATCCACCCGTGCATGATTCAGCAATTGCTATTTTTTTACCATTACTTATTAAATCTTTCGAAATTACTTGTTCCAATGTATCATCATTAAAACCAAAAATGTAATCATCAATTTTTTTTATAATTAAGTTTTTAAATCCATCTAATGGAGTATTATTATTAGACATTAATCTAATTCTGACTCCAGAATAACTTGGTAAAAATGAAACTCTAAAATTTTCTTTATTTTCATAAATCAAATCTCTTAAGATTTCGTAAAGCTTTGTTTCGTAAATACCTGCTGTTAAAATTGTAATATATTTTATTTTCTTTTTAAAAAAAGGATCAATAAACTTTTTTGAAACGTGCTCATGATACATATTCTTCATTTCTGCAGGCACTCCTGGTAAAATAAATAAATCTGTACCATCATGTTTTAAAGCCATACCAATAGCTGTACCTTTTGAATTTGGTATGATATTACTAACTGCTAAAATTTGAGATTGATTTTTTATTAATTCTCTGCTGATAATTGGATATCTTTTTTCTAATGACTTCATATATTTTAAATCACATATAAGCTCTGAATCAAAATAATTCATCAATGCATTTTTAGTAATATCATCATGAGTAGGACCCAAACCTCCAGTGATAAAAATAAATCGATTATTTTTTGATAATAAATAATCTAAACTAGAATAAATTTCTTCATAATTATCTTTAACAGTTAAATTATTTTTTACATCCAAAAAATCATATTTAGAAATCTCTTTAGCCAACCATGAAGAATTTGTATCAATTGTGAAACCATTTAATAACTCATCTCCAATACTTAAAATCGAAACATTTTTTTTCATAAAGATATTCCAAATAAAATTAAAAATGTAATTAATCCAGATAAGATATCATCAAGCATAATACCTATTCCATAATCAAAATATTGAGACCTAAAAATAATAGATGGTTTTATAATATCTAAAAATCTAAAAATTAAAAAAGCTAATAAATACAACTCGAAAACCTTAGGTATCAAAAATAATGCAATCATCATACCTGCAGCTTCATCAATTACAATGTAACTAGGATCTTCTTCTTCTGATTGTTTATAAAAAATATAACAACAATAAAAACCTAAAAATAAATGAAAAATTATAAGAAATAATTGCAAAAATAAATTATTAGGTATAAAAAAATAAAATAAAGTTACAAAAAAACTACATGCTGTTCCAGGTGCATACTTTATTTTTCCAATATCAAAATATCTTAGAAGAAAAAGATTTAGATTAGACATTTTTTCTATTCAAGAAGTATTGATAAAAATAATCTAAACCAGATATAACAGTAACTATTGTACAAATCAACATGATTATATATACGAAGAAATAGTCAATATTTAAAATTAAAATTAGAACGATTAAATGCATACAAATTACTTGAATCAATGTTTTATTTTTTGCTAGCTTAGAAGTTTCAAAATTATTTTTTTCACTTTTTGATAAATTTCTTAAAAATGTAACTAAAATATCTCTCAATAATATAATTACAAGCATCCATAAAGGGAAAAATTCACTATCTATAGTATAATACAAAGTAAAAAATACCGTTAAAACAAATATTTTATCTGCAAGAGGATCTAAATATTTACCTAAATCTGTTACTAGATTGTGCTTTCTTGCATAATAACCATCAAAGAAATCAGTTAAAGATATTAAAAGAATCAACAAAAACGATAATATATAAAAAAATTTTTCATTTTTACTCATAAAAAAAATAAAAAATGGGGATAGTAAAATTCGTGAAAATGTGAGAATATTTGGTATTTTTTTTTTAAACACTAGAATTCAACTCTATCATTAAGTGAATGTGTTAATGTAATCTCATCAACGTAATCAAAACTAGCACCTACAGGAACACCTCGAGCTAACCTAGTAACCTTAATTTGACGCTTTTTTAAATTTTCTGCTAAAAAACTAGTAGTCGCATCTCCTTCTGAAGATGGCTCTAAGGCTAATATAACTTCTTGAGATGAATTTAATCTTGAGTATAATGACTCTACATTCAAATCATCTGGACTGATTCCATCTATTGGATTAATTAAGCCTCCCAAAATATGATAATTTCCATTATATCCAGTTTTTTCAATAGCAAAAATATCTGTAGGATCTTTAAGAATACATAAAATTTTTGAATCTCTGGACAAATCATCACAAATAACACATTTAGATTTTTCCATAAAGCTATGGCAAATCTCACAAAAATCAATTTCATTTTTTACATCAATTATTGCATCTGAAAAAGGGAAAACTTCATCCTTATTAGTTTTTAAAATATAAATTGCTAATCTCTCAGCAGTTTTTTTCCCAATTCCTGGTAACTTAGCAAATTCATGAATCAAATTATTTAAACTTTCTGGAATTCCTCGCATAATTAAAATAAACCTGGTAAGTTCATTCCACCCGTGACTGATGCCATTTTTTCCTTTGAAATAGAATCAACCTTTTTAATCCCATCATTAACTGCAACAACAATTAAATCCTCTAACATTTCTTTATCTTCTTTCAAAATTTCTGGATTAAGTGAAATAGAAAGTAAATTCTTTTTTCCATCAACGACCACCTCAACCATTCCACCACCTGATTTACCCTCAATTTTTAGTTGCTCAATTTCAGATTGTATTTGGGCCATTTTCTTTTGCATTTGTTGGGCTTGCTTCATCATTCCACCCATTCCACCTTTTGGAAACATTATAATATTCTCCTTATCTTATTATTTCACCATCAAATTTTTCTAAAACATTCATAAATAAAGGATGTTCTTCATCTTTACTTTTATTATTATCATTATTATTTTTTAATTCAATCTTACTTCCCTTTTTAATAATGATTTTAAAATCATTGTTCAAAATTGTATCAAAGCCATCTTTAATTATATCTATTCCGTTTAAGATAGATTCATAAATGAAATCACTTACATTATTAATTTTAATAGTTATTTCATACTTCCTAATACTTTGTATTATCATATTTTCAAGCAGAGATGAAACTTTACTGTTTTTACTATCAATATAATTGATTATATCCTCTTGCTTGTTAAGAATTTCTTCTAACGTAAATTCTTTTTTTTCAGTTTTTTTTTCTACTGAAGTTTCATTTATTGATTTTTCATTTTCATTACTGGTATGTGAATCTATTTGATTTTTTTTCACTGTTTTATTTTGCTTAACTTGTAAAACAGATTTTTGAGTTTGATTTTGTTCAATATCCACATTGTGTAATTTTTCATTATCAGTTAAATCTTTTAAAATATCTGAAATATTAGTGAATTGATGATAATTACATAATCTAATCATTAGTAACTCCAATGCCAAATCAACTTGCTTCAGCTGTTTTACTTTTAATTCAAAATTTAAAATCAGTTCCATAATTCTAATAATATACAATTCATCTATATTACTATTTTCTTCCAACCATTTTTCTTGCTCTACATTACTATCTTTTCCAATTTTACAATGCAATAAAGAACGTAAAAAATTATTAAAACCTGAAATAAAGTCATGGACAGATACACCCTCCATGATTATATTGTTTAATACAGTTATATTATTATTAACGTCACCTTTAGATATTGAATCAAAGATAGTTAAATATATTTTATCACTTACTAAACCTAAAATTTTTTGCACTGATTTTAAATCAATTTCATTTTCACAATAATTAATTACTTGATCTAGATAACCCAATGCATCTCTCATACTTCCATCAGCTTTTCTAGCAATTAAATCTAATGATTGATCACAAAACTTTTTATTTTCTGATTTTAAAATTATAATTAGCTGTTTTTTAATATCACTCATTCCTAATCTTCTAAAATCATATCTCTGAGTTCTTGATAAAATTGTAGCCGGCATTTTATGAGAATCAGTCGTAGCTAAAATAAAAATAGTATGACTGGGAGGTTCTTCAAGTGTTTTAAGCAATGCATTAAATGCTTCCTTAGTTAACATGTGGACCTCATCAATAATATATATTTTATATTTACCATGGGCAGGAGCCAATGAAACATTTTCTCTAAGACTCCTTATTTCATCAATTCCCCTATTAGATGCAGCATCCATCTCAATGATATCAAATGATGAATTAATATCTTCGATTTGATTTAATTCTTTTGCTAGAATTCTTGCAGTTGTTGTTTTGCCTACTCCTCTAGGGCCACTAAATGTAAATGCATGAGATAATCTATTAAAAGCAATTGCATTTTTTAATGCTAGAGTTATGTGATCTTGCCCAATGATTTGATCAAAATTTTGAGGTCTCCATTTAAGGGCTAAAACTTTATATACCATATTCTAATTTTCTGTGCACCAATAGTTGAATTCCCCGTTAATATTGAAAGAAAAATCTCTAACTCAACATCAGGATTCTACGGCACATAAATATAATTCCTACCGTTGCTTCTTTCCAGACCTGGCGGGGTTCAGAAAATACTTATTGCGTAGAGCTAATATATCAACATTATTAATAAATCTTTTACAACATTCAGCAGTACCCGTCTATTGGAATTCAATCCTGCATATAGCGGGTTTCAGGTTACAGGAAACCGCTAACTTCCCATCTAGCACAGAGTTATTTCTTATTATTTTTTTTCTTATTTTCATAATCTGATATGTAAGAAGGCACTTCATCATCAGTTTCATTCAAATTAGAAACAGAGTTATCATACTTTAATTTATGATTTTCAAAGGCACTCTTTAATACAGATTCTACATCGTTTTGAAACTCTTCAATTGTTTTATTTAATCTTTTCTTAAGTTCTTCCAACATTAACGGACCATAATCGTTTTCTAATTGATTCATTAAATCATCAACTTGGATTAATAAATCTCCTTTTTTATCCGTATTAGTTGCTTTCTTTTTATTATTTTTATTCATTTTATTCATTTTTATTATCCTTTAAAAATAGTGCTCCATAAATAATTAATAGAGAAGCAATAATAAATAATGGAACAGATAAATAGAACCAAAAATTATTAGAACTATGCTTTTGTATGTAAAAACCAAGTACATATCCTAAAGATAAACCAAGCAGAGACATACCAATTAATACATAGAAAAAAGATTTAAAATTCATACTAAAAAGATGCTCCAATATTTAATCCAAAATTTAAAAAATCAAGTTCTTTCATCATGCTACCATCAAGATCTGAATCATAATATACTTGCGATAAATCGATAATCAAAGACAATACAGGTGTAATTTTTACACCAATATTTGCTCCTAAAACCAGCTCTTGTTTATCAGAATCTCCAATGAAAAATATATTTTGAAAATAAAAATCTAAATTTGAAATATTTTTAAGATATCCATCTCCAATTGAAATATCAGATTCTAAAGTGTAATAGACATTATTTGCTAATAATGGAATCGTCTGTGTTAGTCTACTAAATAGAAAAGAAAAATCAGCTTTATTTCTAAAGGTATAATTATATTCAATTGTAAAACCTCTAATGGGTGAAGGATTAAATTTATTCAATATCATTGGATAAATTTCTTTTGGGAGCATAAACTCTGTCAATTCTTCATTGATTGCAAAACTATTAAGCATATCAATTTGTTCAGATAATAACATAAAGTTTTGATTGTTAAAATCTAAAGGCTGATCAATTTTAAAGTATATTGCTCTATTATAAAGATAATTAGTATTAAAATATGATGGATAAAATCCTGCAGAGTTATAATTATTTGAAAATTTAATTTCATGTACATTATGAAAACTTACTGATATACCAGGAGTCATCATACCCCAAACACCCTTTCTTTCAACAACCTCTACACTACCAACAGATCCAGTTCCATTATTTCTAGCATAATGAATATTTTCTGGATACCAAATTCCTACTAATTCACCAAATAATGAAACTTCATAATTCATATTTTTTATAAAATCAAAATTAAAATCGAACTCCGCTGCCTTCACATTTCTTGAAGGTAGTCCTTTATAATTTTCATAATCATTTGGAAAATCGTATATAAATCTGTATTGACTAAAAATATTTAAATCTTGGAAAAAACCAAACCCTAAAGTTAACGGAAATCTGTGTGATAAAAATAAGGAAGAATGTAATCCTATCACTCCTCCCTCCCTAAAGTAATCTCTAATACTTGGAATAATGAATCGGAAATTTAAAAAATCATTTCCCAACTTATATTTTAAATCAATTCCAAAATTATTGTAGGGATAATCAAACGAATTTGAAATTGAATTAACTAAATATCCATTTCCAAAACTAACCTCTTCTAATTCTCCTGCATATAATTGAAAACTATTTTCGTAATTTTCAAATTCATAAATGAAATTTAATTTTTCAAGAAAGTTATTTTTATCATACCAATTACTTTTAGAAACTTTTCCATCTGAGTTTAAATAAAAATCCAATTTAGCACTAAAAGTAAAATTTTTATTTTTATAAAAAGGGAAAAACCCAATATTAAAAAAATTATCATTTCTAATATACCTGGAGCCTGAGCTAAAACTAAAATAAAATCCGTCACTTTTACTTTTCTTCTTTTTAATTTTTCTATATTGGGGAACTAAATCATCATTATGAAAAATAAAATCTAAATTATTATAATCAGACTTTTTTTGTTCGTTTATTTTATTTTCTAAAATATATTCAGGAAAATCACCAGAAACATTTTGTAAAACTTTTCCTATTCGATTTATTTTATAACCTATAAACTGGACTAGCTCAATTCTTGATTTTTTGTAATTATTAAAAATATCTAAGTTAGATTTCAAAGAAATAATTTCATCTGAATTAATACTAGTAGAAACCCAAGCTGCATTATTATTTAAATAAATATCATTGTGTATGGTTTTAATGTAAAACTTTTCATCTATTTTAGCAGTTTTTCCATAAACACTTCCATTAATAAGAGATATTGTTTTTGAAAAATCATCGATATAAATTTTAATTTTTGTGTTAGAGTCTAATTTTATTAATGATGAGTTATCATTAAATAATATTTCACATGTAGAATTATCTACTGATGAAATGATATCATGATTAAAAATTAAATTTCCCAACAATGGATATGACTGCCTATCAAGGACAATATTTTCAACAGAACAATTACCATCAATAAAAGACACATATCCAATTCCATCTAAATCTTTAGAAATAATGAAACTTAGTAGTGTTATAATAATATATATATTTTTTTTCAACTTATTTTCTGCGGAGAGGGGGAGATTCGAACTCCCGGTAGACTTTCATCTACACACGCGTTCCAGGCGTGCACCTTAAACCACTCAGACACCTCTCCTTTATTAAATAACATTAAATTAAGATAGCATAATTTATATTATCTCTTATTTAAAAAAAAATCTTGTAAAATTTTCTTGCAATCATATTCTAAAATACCACCTTCAACAAAACTTAAATGTGGCATATCAAATTCTAATTTAGATTGTAAAATTTCTAAGTTTATTCCCTGATCATTTACCCCAAAATATACTTGAGAAATTCTAGAATTTCTAATTGCTCCCCAGCACATTAAACAAGGTTCTTTTGTTACATAAAGACTAGACTTATTTAACCTCCAATCACCTAGACTATCTGATGCTGAAGTGATTGCCAAAATTTCAGCATGAGCTGTTGAATCTTTTAATGATTCTACTTGATTATATCCTTTACCTATTATTTTATTATCTTTAACTATGACTGCACCAATAGGAACTTCATCTTTTTTTAAAGCATAATTTGCTTGATCAATTGCTTTTGTCATCCAACGCATATTATCATCAATAATCATAATGTATTTAGAAAATTTAATATGCTACATGAAACTATTCCAGCAGTTTCCGTTCTTAATCGGCTAGTACCTAAAGTGATTGGATGATAATTCATTTTTTTTGATAGTTTTATTTCATTAGATGTAAAATCACCCTCAGGACCAATTAAAATACAGTTTTTATAATTATCAGATATTTCTTTTCTGTAATGAAATAAATCTTTTCTGTATTCATTTTCTAAATGACAAATATACATATTACTTTTATTGTTAATATTTACAAAATCATCAAAATCAATAATATCATTAATTATTGGTATTTTGGCTTTTAATGTTTGTTTCATTGCAGATAATGCAGTTCTATGTAACCTTTCTAGTTTAATTTTTTTTCTATGTGTCCTTTCACATTTAATAAAAGAAATTTCATCTACTCCTATTTCAATTGACTTCTCAACAAACCACTCAATTCTATCATGATTTTTTACAGGGGAAATTGCAATATGGATATAATAATCTCTGCAACTGTAATTCTCAAATATTTTATCAATTCTAACATGACAATTTTTCTTAGTTATTGATACTAACTTACCTTGATACAAAGTTCCTTTACCATCAACAACATTTAAAGATTGGCCTTCTTTTTTTCTTAAAACTCTAATACAATGTTTTGATTCATATGTATTAAGTTTTATGATGTCATTATATATATCATCAGAATAAAAAAATTCCATTTATCTTAAAATTGGCTTTAATACATCAATTGAACCATCAATATCATCATATTGAGTAATATTTAAAATATTACATATCAGTGGATATATGTGTATTAATTCAAATGTTTCAATTTTTAAATTTTCTTTAATTTTTGGTCCATAAGCATAAAAAATTGCATGCATGTTCATTTGATTTGAATCATACCCGTGCATTCCTTTTACAGGTAATTTACCATTATACTTTTTAAAAATATCAGAATCATAAATCATCCAACCCTCGTCCGCGAGCAAAATATAATCAAATAATGGATTATGGTAGTGCAAATCATCGTTATTTAAAGAGGATACTATTCTTGCATTAGGAATGTTAAGTTGATTTAATAAGTTTTTAGATTGAGACGTATCTTTAATACTAACTATTGGACCCTCACCATCTATAATTCCATTAATATTAAAATCATCAATATTAATTACTCTATCATCAGATACTGTAACCATTCCATGGTCACTCAAAACAATTAAATTTATTTTGTTAAAAATGTCAAGCTTAGTTAATGACTTTAATAAATATCCTAAAACTTCATCAGATTTTTTAATTTGTTCATTAACCTCCTCTGAATCTGCGCCATAAATATGACCCGCATGATCGGGTTCATTAAAATACAAACAAACTAATCTTGGCCTTTCCTCCAAAGGCAAATTAAACCATTCTATAACTTGGTCAACTTTATTTTTAGGATTAACTCCGTTTTTGTAATTTTTATAATATGTTGGATAAAATCCTCCAATAGGAGCTTCAGAACCGACCCAAAAATAAGTAGCAGAAATTAAATTATTCTTTTCAGCAGTTACCCAAATTGGCTCAGCTCCATACCATTTAGCATCTTGTACAGTAGTTTTATTCTTATATGAATATCTTTCTAAATCTTCATTATCAAATATTTTTGAAAATTCATTACCAATAATTTTATGTTTATTGGTATAACAACCTGTAGCAATAGCATAATGATTTGGGAATGTAAAAGAAGGAAAGATAGGCTTTAGGGATTTTGACTTTGTACCCCACTTTTCTAGATAATCAAAATTAGGGGTTTCTAAACGACTAGTATAATCGTATCTGAAACCATCAAATGATACTAGTAGAACATACTGATCTTCATTTGATTGTGCTATCAAAAGCGAAAATATAATTAAAAAATATAATTTTACATTATTTATTTTCATCAATTTGCTTTAATGATTCTTCATATAATTTTTTACAATCTTCATAACCCCAATCAGGCCAATATTTTTTTGCTTGAAAAACACTATAGTATTCTAAAGCATTTTCAAGTAATGGAAAAGCTTTTTCTACTCCTCCACCAAAAGCAGATGGAGTATAAAATTTACTTTGACCTTCTAAAAAATGCGGACGAGGATTTTTAATGTTAAAAGATTTTGCTTTTTCTATACTTCTTCCTGAAATTGAACCATATTTCATTCCATTAACCATTGGATTTATAAATATTTTAGCAACATATATCATTGCTCTAAGTGTATGTATTTCAGATTGTGCTAATGAATCAATACTAGAAATATTTAAAGTATCAAATGGAGCAAGAATATCTAAGGCCTTATTCAAATATTCTTCTTTTATATCTGGTTCTTCCTTTATCATACTAATTTTGGTATTACAAAAAGCATAATAATAACTAGATAACCAATCAGTTTTTTGAACCTGTGAAATACGATAAAATAAATTTGATGTTTTAAGGTAATCAGACTCTGTTTGACTATTATCAAACATTTCGATTCCTTTATCCATTGATTTATAATATCTTTCAGAAAAATCAGAACAAAACAATGTACTAGCCAGCAATATATATATAATATTCTTCATTATTAATCCTCAATTGAAAAAAACATAAAACAACCAATGAAAATACTCCTTAAACTAGAAGGAAGTTTTTCTTTCCCATCCTCAATTTCTAATCCAAAAGGATCAACATATTCATATCCAAAACTATTTCTATAACCAAATGGATTAGAAATATTAAAGAAAATTACCATAAATCCATTGTCTATATTTGGTAAATAACTTCCACCTATATCAAATGATAAATAAGGTTTAGACTCATATTGTTGCTCATTCCAAATATCATAATAAGGGAATCCAGATGTGGCCGTTATAGCTAAACTGCTATTAAATCCAGCACCATTAGCAAGTTTAAAAGCATTTTTATAAATGAAAGTTAGTTTATGATTTGATGCAAAACTTGGAATAACTTCATTTGAAAATTGTTTAAACTTTCTTTTACTATCAAGATAAGAATATGCAATCCAAAAATCTTGTCCTAATCCATCAGATGTTTGATCATATCGCCAAAAAAGCTCTGCGCCTCTCGAAAATCCATAACCATCATTTAATAAATTATAAATACACAGATTACTAGAATCGTCACATCCATTTTGACTTTCCAATGTTATTAAATTATCGTACTTTTTATCAAATATTTCAAATCTAATCATTTTACCTTTTTGGGACCATTCAAAGTTTAAAATATGGTGAATTGATTGCTCAAAATCTAAATCTGAAAAGTTTAAATTCATATAATCAATATTATTATTCCTATACCATTGATCAAAGCCTATCTCAGGTGTTTGATAAAATTTTCCATATGCATAAGATACTTGTGAATTACGACCTAACTTATAAGCAGCTGAAAATCTGGGTGATATGGTTGATTTATCAAGAAATTGTGAATCTTCATATCTCAAACCAGAATTAAGTGCAAATTTTCTAAATAGTCTAAAATCAAGATTTAGAAAAGCAGTTGATAAAAATTCATCTATCTCAACTTTTTTAGGAGTCAATGAATCGAGATCGTAGAAATCTTCTTCATTTTCAAAGATATAACTTGAAAAATTACTTGATTGATCAAATGAATGCATTCCAAAACTAACTTTTGATTTGCCTAAAAATTTTTGAGTTAAAACAGCTCTAACCTGATATAAATCATCATAAGAATCTGCATCAAATCTAAAAGGTTCTCCATCATCAATTAAAGCCTTTGCATCATTTTTATTTTGTGAATAAGAAATTCCTAACTGAATATTTCTCTTATCAGTTAATTCTCCTTTGTAAGTTGACAGTATAAAGGTATTATCATTTTTCAAGTTAAAATTTGAACCTATTTCAGCATCAGAACTAGATGTTCCCAACGAGTATTCAGTAAATTTTCCTAAGTATTTATAAACACCTTTATCAAACTTTTTAGCATAATTAGTTTTAATTTCAAACCCTGATGGAGGTTTACTAAAATTGGTTCTTTCTTTAATATAATCAGATAAGAAACTTTCTCTATTAAAATCTTGGAAGTATCTTATATTTGTATAATCTAAGTTAATACCATATAAAGTACTATCATTACCGTATGCTCTTCCATATGATAAACTTAAGGGCGTTATACCAAAAGTATTCGCATTAAAATCACCAAATCTACTCCATGTTTTCAAATCAACAATAGCTGATAATGCCTGACCATATTGTGCAGAATAACCACCTTGACTAAACGCTGTACCTTGAAAATCAAATGGCTCAAATCTTCCACGTTGAGGAATATCTGGTACATCACTAAAATATGGATTTTGAATTAACATGCCATCTACAATTTGTTTAGCTTCTGTAGCATCTCCTCCTCTGACATAAATTCCTTCTTTATCAGCTTGAGGTTGAGTTCCTGGCAATGCTTCTAAAGCACCTGAAATCTCACCTCTCGCACTTGCAATAGTTACAATATCAATAGGATCTAAAACAATTACTTTTTCATCATCACTAGCGCCAAAAGAACCAGCAGTAATAATAACTTCATTTGCTTGGGTTATAAGTTCTGTGAGTGAAATATCAAAAAACTTATCAGAGTTTATATCAAACTCCATCTCGTATGTCTCGAATCCTACATAACTTACAACTAAAGTTTGTAATCCTATTTCATAGGTTTCAAAGGCAAATTCTCCATTCAAATCAGTTGAAATGCCATCAAATGTATCTTTTAAATAAACATTTGCATATGCAATGCCTTCATTTGATTCATTAACAACTTTTCCAGAAATTATAAATGGATAAATAAATGAAACCTGCAAAAGAATTACAATCTTTTTAAAATAATTCATTTTTTAGCAAAATAGTTAGTTATTTTTTCATCTAATGGACTTATGCTTTGAGAGAAAAATTCAATTAATTTACCTTCTTCATCTATTAAGTATTTACAAAAATTCCATGATGGAGCACTGTCATTCCATCCATTTAAATCTTTATTAGATAACCAAATATACAGTGGATTCTGATTTTCTTTTTTCTTTACAACTGACTTTTCAAACATTGGAAACGTTACACCATATTTTGTAGAACAAAAACTTTTAATTTGACTATTTTTAGCTGGTTCTTGCCATAAAAAATCATTCGCAGGGAATCCTAAGACTACCAAATCATCTTTGTATTTTTCATATAACTTTTGTAAATCAGAGTACTGGTAAGTGTAACCACATTTAGAAGCTACATTTACAACTAATATTTTTTTACCTTTAAATTCTTTTAAACTAACTTTTTCACCATCTATTGAAGTAAGTTCATAATCATAAACAGACTTTGAAAAATTTTTTAACTCAACTTTTGTATTTTTATCAAAATACGAATACAAAACTGAACAAAATACTACGATCAAAATAGGAATTATATAATTTAATATTTTCATAACTTCCATCTCCTTTATTTAATTTTTTCAGCATGATATAAAATATCATTAAAAACATCTATAACGCTATTTTCTGCGATTTTATTAATAATAAACTGGGGTACTCTAATCTTTGGGTTCATATAGTAAAAATGATAAAGTTTATCATTAATTATTTCCCATGCCCCTGCACCTTCATCAAGAATTTTATATGAATCAGTTCTAAATCTATCAAATTTACTGCTATTTTTATTCACTAATTCCCAATTTAGACGATTTTCAGATGACAAATACATTTTAAAAATAATATGTCTATTTTTTACAAGAGGAATCATATTAGTTATGCTTTGATATACATAAAGTGTATCTAATGTAGATTCAGTTGTTAAATTTTGTGTCGAAATTTTTTTATTTGATATTATTAAATGATAATTATCAATATCTCTAATAGTATTAAAAATCTTATTTTTCATTTTGGAATCTACATCTTTATGAATTTTGATAATTGGAAAGCTGTCATTATCCAACCTAAAAACTTTTATTTTATCTTCAGTGGTATATCTAAAATCCCAATTCATTGAATCTATCATTTTTGTTAAAATATGATTATTATTAGAAAAAAGTAAAGAAAGATATACTACTAATATAATTTTATGAATTTTCATTTATTTTAACCGATGTATAGTTGAGTATTAAAAAACTTAATGACCATAAAGGCACAAGGATAAAATATGTTACCAGTACATCATAATTAAAATTAATAATTTTAATTTTATTTGCTGATACATACATTAAAGGAGCAATAAGACCACCCATTATAAAAGAAGCAAAATATCTTTTGTAAATCCACTTAAAACTGTGGAAAACCGTCAATGAATAGCCTATCCATAAAATTAATATCCAAAAAGGTATAGGTAAAAATTTATTAGTAAACATTCCCTTGTAAGTCATCAATCCAGAAAAATAAAATAAAGATTCTAAGATAAAACCAAAAACTAAACAAAAAAGCATATACTTAAATTCTTTTAATTTGTTTTTTATTATAAAAAAATGAACTATAAAGTAAATAATTGCTAAAATAGGACCAATTAAGAATTTATTATTTGCAACACCCCAAAATGTTGTCCACCAATATGTATATAAATAAAAACCATTGAATAATAAGAAAAACTTATTTTTTTCCATTTAAAAGATAACTAAGATTTTCTGACTTAAATGCAATCGGCTTAATATTATATCTTTTAAAAATCTGAGCACTTTCACATGTATTGCCTTCAAGCAACATGATAATTTGATCTCTGGATATTGGAAACCAACTAAAGCGATCTAATAAAAGAGCCATCATATATACACCCATCGCTGGAGCTGGTACAGTAAACTTACGTTTATTGTATGCTTTCGAAATTATTGATATAATTTCATTCCATGTAAATGATTTTCCACCTAGTTCATAAACCTTTTTAAAAGAATGGTTATTTTCAATACAATCTGCAAAAATTTTTGCAACATCTTTTACATGAACTGGACTCATTCTAAATTTTCCTGCAGAAAAAATATTTACACCGCTAAAAAAAGATGGGGCTGGAAAAGGCAACGATAACATATCTTTTTTAAGTTCACTGCAAAACTCTTTTTTTCCATTTGAATCTCCAAAAACTAACGACGGCCTAATAATTGTCCAATTCTTAATATTATTTTTTAAATGAACATCAGCATCATATTTTGTCCTTTGATAACCTGTCCCATTTGATTTAACACCATTTGCTGACATCATTATAAACCTATCAATATGATGTTTTTTACACAAATCAATTACAAGCTTTGCACCTTCGTAATGTAATTTATCATATGTTACACCTTGCGATTTAAATTCTCTAATTATACCTATATTATAAATTACAGTTTCAGCTTCTTTCAGTACTTGCTCAACAACGTCCGCATCTTCAATATCACCATGGATAATATCACATTTATCAGCATCATCTAATTTATTTTCACTACCCTTTCTAACCAAAGCAGTAACAGAATAATTATTTTTTATTAACTCTGAAACTATGTAGTTTCCTACAAATCCTGTTCCACCAAAAATTGCAACTTTCATATATGTCTCCTTATAGAATAGATAAATTTAATATTTTGTAATTAAAAAGAAATATAGCGCACGAAATGCACGTTTTATTTTAACAATAATAGTGCTTATAACCAAGGATTTTGTACACCCGGTAGGATTTGAACCCACAACCTCTTGATCCGTAGTCAAGCGCTCTATCCAATTGAGCTACGGGTGCAATTATTTAAAAAAAAACAAACACAATTAAGCAAGCATTTATTAAGTTATTAAATTAGCATTTATTAATATCTGAAACAAATAATGAAAAATAACAATTCTATACAATTTATTCATGCAAATGGATTTCCTACCAAAGCCTATTCAAGCTTAATAAACAAAATAGAAAAAAATTATAATGTTATTCCAAATGAACTTTTTTCCAATGAAATTAATTTACAAACTATTAAAGATTGGGATTTTTTTACAAAAAGATTTCTAAAAAAATTAGATAATAATAAAAAATACATAGGTATTGGACATTCAATTGGAGGAAATATTATCCTGAGATCTTCTATTTATAGACCTGATTTATTTTCTAAAATAATCTTATTAGATCCAACAATTTTCGTACCAAGATTTATATTCTTTTGGAAAATTATATCATTATTAAAAATGGATGACTACTTGCATCCTATGTCTAAAAAAACACTTTCAAGAAAAACAAAATTTATAAACTATGATGAAATATTTAATTCTTATAGAGATAAGAAAGTTTTTAAGTATATTAAAAATGAAAATTTAAAATTATATATAGATTCTATAACAAAAAAAAATGATGTAAATGAAATAGAGCTTACATATCCTAAAGAATTTGAATATAAAATATATAAGACAGGAATTGTTCATGATAATTTTATTTGGAAAAAATTAAAAAATATCGAAATTCCTACCCTCTTTATTACAGCTAAAAATTCAAATACTTTTTTAAAATCTGCAGAATTAAAAATAAAAAAATTTAAAAATCAAAACATATCAATCATCACAATCGATAAATATTCTCATTTATTTCCACTTGAGGTTCCTGAAAAAACTGCTAGAATAATTAATGATTTTATTATTTAAATAAAAAAAGGGATAAATACATATCCCTTTTTTTATGAATTTATTAATTAAAAAAGTACTAATTATTTAACTAAAACAGCCTTCTTAGTCTCTGTATAACCATTCATCAT
>CETL01014978.1_pt1 | contig 27436 bp, 31 predicted proteins | sample 356371 | NCBI WGS metagenome assembly CETL01 (sample SAMEA2622518, study PRJEB7988) | marine metagenome | biome: marine biome (ENVO:00000447); feature: surface water layer (ENVO:00002042); material: "saline water (ENVO:00002010), including plankton (ENVO:xxxxxxxx)" | depth 5 m | reverse complement strand
TGGATCAGAATTGGGACTTACCTTCAATAAAGAAGAATAAAATTTAGTTAACTTAGCATTAGCAGATATATTAAATAACTCATCTAATACATCTGTTTGACCAGATAATGATTCTTTTATTGCGCTATCGATATCATTCTCAAGTTCTTTCTTTAGTGATTGAGTTAAAGTTTTATTCGCCTGACCTAATAAATAAGATTTATAGTCAAGCTCTAGTACAATATATAAGCCCCCTTGTAAATCCAAGCCTAACTTTAAAGCATCATCTTTTAAATAATCTATATTAATATCATTTAATTCTGGATTACTAGATATAGAATAGTATTGGTAAGTAGGGTTTATAAAATATACAGCAAGTGATAAGAATCCTAAAATAATTATCCATCTAATATGTAATCTTTGAAACATTAATTTTTATGTGTACAATATAATTGTATGATTAATTGTTTTATAAATTTAATTGAAATTAAATTTACAAATAAGCGATTTTTACTTATTTTATAATAACTACTAAACTTAAATTGTAATATTAAAATATTCACGTAAATGAAATCATTCAATACAAAAACCATAGCATTATCAAATCAAAAAGGTGGTGTTGGCAAAACAACTTCTGCTGTGAATATTGCAGCATTTCTAGCAATTACCGAAACACCCACGCTTTTAATTGATATGGATCCACAGGCAAATGCATCTATTGGTGTTGGTGTAGATTCGCAATCAAAAAATAAATCTATTTATGATATTTTAATAAATAAAAAAAATATTAATGATTGTATAAGAAAAACTGAAATAGAATACTTAGATGTCATTCCTTCTTCTTCTAATTTAGCAGGTGCAGAAATTGAGCTAGTTAGTATGTTCACAAGAGAATCAATTTTAAAAGAAGCTCTCAAAAATGTTTATGGAAAATATAAATATATAATAATAGATAGTCCTCCTTCTTTAGGACTGTTAACAGTGAATATCTTTACTGCTGTAGATTCTCTAATCATACCTATTCAGTGTGAATACTATGCCTTAGAAGGCTTATCTCAGCTTTTAAATACAGTAAGACTAATTCAAAATAATTTAAATAAAAAACTAGAGATTGAAGGCGTTTTAATTACAATGTACGATTCTAGATTAAACTTATCTAATCAGGTTGTAAACGAAGTAAAACAATATTTTGGAGAAAAGGTTTATAAAACACTCATTCATAGAAACGTAAAATTAAGTGAATCGCCTAGTTTTGGTAAACCAATTATGCTTTATGATGCATCATCAACTGGTTCACAAAATTATATGAATTTAGTATCAGAAATTTTAAATCTAAATGGATAAAGTTCTAGGAAAAGGTCTTAAGGCCATCATTAAAACTAATAATTCAGAAGAAAATGAAAGATATCTTGCTGGGCAGATTAGCATTTCAAAAATTATTCCAAATGAAAATCAACCCAGAGAATACTTCAATAATGAACAAATGGATGAACTAATAGCTTCAATAAAAGAAAATGGAGTTCTGCAGCCTATAACGGTCAGAGAATTAGAAGATGATACATATCAAATCATTGCTGGAGAAAGAAGATACAGGGCTGCATCGTATTTAAACTTAAAATGGATTCCAGCTTATACTGTTCAAATAAAAGATGAATCAAAGTTAATGGAATATGCTTTAATAGAAAATATACAAAGAGTTAATCTCAATACTCTTGAAGAAGCCGAGGGGTATGCATTACTAAAAGGAAAATATAATTTTACTCAAGAAGAAATTGCTAAAAAAGTTTCAAAAAGCAGGTCCGAAATATCAAATAAACTTAGATTACTAAAATTACCTAAGCAAGTCAAGGATGGCTTGCGAATGAATGAAATAACTTATGGTCATGCAAGAGCATTGTTAACATTAAAAAAATCTATTCCAATGATTTCTACTTACAATAAAATACTAAATTCGAATTTAAGTGTTAGGCAAACTGAATCAATTATTAAAAGTTATATTAATCAGTCTAAAACAAAGGTCTCCAAGAATTCTAATAAAGAGTTAATTAAATATAGAGATGAATTAAACTCTATTTTAAACACCGATATAAAAATTAATCAAAATGATACTGGTCTAGTTAGAATAACATTTAAATCAATGACTAGTTTTAAAAAACTAATAAAAAAACTAAGAAATGAATGATAAACAATTTTCAATTACAATCATTAACGAAAAAAATAAATTACATAAAAGCCTAAGCATATCTTTTTTAAAATTTAAAATTATTCTGTTTTTTCTTTTAACTACAATAGTTTTGTCAATCATAACTATTTTAGATTGGTATAGTCTAGAAACTAGACAAGATCAACTGAATATGATTTATAAAAAAGAAAATAAAATTATATCTTTAATCAATACTATAAAAGAAAGTGGAGTAATAAATGATTCAGCTTTAAAGGAATTTAATATATCAGAAGATTACGATCAAATGAATAAATTTTTACCAATTAGTAAGCCAGCTGAAGGGATAATAACTAGGGGTATTAATAGTAATAATTCCCATAATGGTGTTGATATAGCAGCAATTTATAAATCAGATGTTCAAGCTATTCAAAAAGGTATTGTTATACTCGCTGATAAAATTAACGAATTAGGAAATACTGTCATCATTTCTCATCATGAAAATTTCTTTTCTTTATATGCTCATTTAGATAAAATGAATGTAAACAAACGTCAAGTGGTTGAAAAAAAACAAAATATTGGGACTGTTGGCAAGGCTAATAATAATGAGGGGCCACATTTACATTTTGAAATTTGGCATAATAATGTTATTATTGACCCAAGAAATTTAATCGAAGAATATAAGGAAAAAGATGTTTCAGTCGAATAAGTCGCAAAACTCATCTCTAGGTACGATTTTAGCTCCTGAAATTGATATTAAGGGTGATATCAACGTATCAGGAAATATAATAGTATTTGGTAAAGTCACGGGTGATATTGTATCAACTGGTATTGTTAATACGGCAAAAGGTTCTCGGGTTGAAGGTAATATAAAAGCTAAATCTGCTGATATTAGTGGAATGGTTAATGGAAATATTGAAGTAGAAAAAAAAGCAGTTTTAGGTACCACTTGTACATTAAATGGTAATATAGAAGCTGCTATTATCACTATTGCAGAAGGTGCTAAATTTGATGGTTTATGCAGCATGTTAAAAACCAAAGAAACTCGTGTTGAAAAAATTAATAGCTCAACTAATAGCCAATAGTGCAAAAACCTGATTTTAATTTACAAAAATCTATTTCTGCTAGTTATACACTTCTTGGTTCAATTCTCTCATTAGGTGGACTCGGCTATTACTTATTTAAAAAAAATGATAATATAATATGGTTATTGTTAATGTTAATTTTAGGTATAATTGTTGGCATGTACGAACTATATAAACAAATTAAATGACCTTATTATATTTTATTTTTTTAATATCTCTTTTATCAATCCTCCCTATTTTTTTTATTCTTAAATACCAAAATTTTATCGTCAAAAATATTTTATATAATCATATTCTGATTTTTTTGATAAAATTGATAATTATTTCAATGGTTATATATATTTTTATTTCTAACTTAAGTGGTCTGAATGATAAGTTATTCATTATTGTTGGTTGTTGTATCAGTGTAATTTTTCACTTTATCGAGGGATTTGTTCTTCAAACAATTTTAAATAAAAATGGCAGGTAAATACGATCCAATGAGCGGAGAAATGATTCGCTCTCATGTAACAGATGCTCCGATTTCAGAAGATAGCATCTTATATCCTATAGCTGACTTTTTTAATTCTATATCAATTCCATTTACAAAACATGTAGCAATGCTCTGGGTAGCTGCACTTGTTACTATTATTGTGTCATTATGGGCAACGCGAGGTTATAGAAAAAATAAACATGCGAAGCCTAAAGGAATTGCGCATTTATATGAATTATTAGTTGAATTTATTAAAAACGATATGGTAATACCGAATATAGGTAAAAAAGATTCTAATAGATGGACCCCTCTTGCTGCAACTTTTTTTATATTTATATTAATGTGTAACTTCATTGGTTTAATACCATTTTTCGAAAAACTTGGTGGTGGTGGTGGTACAACAGCCACTGGCAACTTCGGCGTTACATTAGGTCTATCATTTATAACATTTATTGCTATAATCATTGCAGGAACTCTAAAGCATGGTTTTATAGGTCACTGGAAAAATATGGTTCCACATGGAGTCCCCGCTCCTGTATTACTAATACTTATACCAATTGAAATTATAGGAATGTTTGTGAAGCCAATGGCATTAACCCTGCGTTTAGGAGCCAACATGACTGCAGGTCATATTGGAATGTTGGCAATTTTTGGACTTCCTTATTTGATTGGAGCTCCATATAATGCACTTACAGGTTCCCTTCCACAGCCATCCTGGGGCTTTGCTTTAGTAGCTGTAATTTTAAATTTTGGAGTGTATTTCTTAGAAATTATTGTTTCATTGGTACAAGCCTATGTATTCACATTATTATCAACAGTATTCATCGGCATGGCAATTCATGCTGAACATTAACTAAATATAAAAAGGAGAAAAAAATGAACAAATTACAAAAAATAGCAATTAGTCTTATCCCACTATCTGGTCTAATGGCAGCAGAAACTGCAATGGCAGTAGGTAAATTAGCTGCTCCATTTGGTGCAGGATTAGTAGTTATTGGTGCCGCTTATGGAATCGGTAAATTTGCAGCAGCAGCAGCTGAGGCAACTGCTAGACAGCCTGAAGCTGCAAATGATATCAGAAGTGCGATTAATCTACCTTTATTTCTACTTGAAGGTGTTGCGATTATAGCTCTTGTTGTATGCTTATTAGCATCATTTTAATTGATAGGGGGCTTTAAATGAAAAAAAATATTATTTTATTTTCTTTTCTCATTGGCCAAGCATTCAGTGCATCTGCAGATGATGGTGGCTCATGGATTACAAGTTGGCTTTTTCCGGCTACAGGCCTATTTTGGTGGGCAGTAATTACTTTCTTGCTTGTTTTAATAGTTTTAAGATGGAAGGCATGGGGTCCATTAATGGAAGCCCTAGATGCTAGAGAACAAAAAATAGAAGAATCTTTAAACAAAGCAGAAAAAATCATTGCAGATCAAGAGCTTAGCGCGCAAGAAAATGAAAAAATATTAAAAGAAGCAAAAAAAGAAGCTAATAAAATTATTTTAGAAGCTAAAGATGCTGGAGAAAAACTCAAAGAAAAACTAGAATCTGATGGTCAATCTAAATATGATTCTTTACTAGATAAGGCAAAAAAGGATATTAATAATGCCAAAGATCAAGCTCTTAGTGAGATTAAAACAATGGTTGTGTCAATCGCACTTGAAGCTTCAGAAAAAGTGATTAAAAGAAATCTAAATAATGATGATAATAAAACGATCATTGAAAATACAGTAAAAGAGTTCCAGCAAAATAATTAATTATGCAAAATCAAATTAATAAATACTATAACACTCTTTTTAACCTTTGTGTTAAGCATGATAATTTAGAACTAATTTCTAATGAGTTAAATTTTGTTAAACATCTAATTAGAAAAGAAAGTACTTTTAGACTATTATGTGACTCAAAAAAACTCACTGATGAAAATAAATGTTTAATCATTAAAAATACATTAAATGAATTTCACGATATAGTAAAAGAGTTTCTTTGTATAATAATTATTAACAAAAAAACTAAGTCATTGTTGGAAATAATCAATAAATTTTTAAACCTTGCTGATAAAGAATTAGGTAAGAGTAAAATAGAAATTTATACTGCTGATGAAGTACCAACAAAAGATTTAGAAAAATTATTTCAAAGTTTAAACCTTGAAATTAAAACAAAAATTGATAAATCCTTAATTGGCGGTATCAAAATTAAACACGAAAATAAAATTTTTGATAATTCAATTCAATATCAATTAAATCAATTAAAAAAAACATTACATAATTTGTAACGATTAGGAGTCAACATGGATTTTAAAACAGATGAAATAATAGCAACGTTAAAAAAACAATTAGATTCTCACGATGCCAATATTGATATATCAGAAGTTGGTGAAGTTATCTATATTGGTGATGGAGTTGCTAGGGTAAGTGGCCTAGAAAACATAATGAGTTCTGAGCTAGTTGAACTGCCAAATGGAGTTTTTGGAATGGCATTGAATCTTGAAGAAGATTCAGTGGGTATAGTTTTATTTGGTGACAGTAGTTTAGTTAAAGAAGGTGATACTGCTAAAAGAACCGGAAAAATTGTAGAAGTTCCAATTGGAGAAGAGCTTATAGGTAGAGTTGTTAATCCTCTAGGACAACCATTGGATGGCAAAGGTAACATAAACTCATCAAAATCTTATCCAATTGAAAGAAAGGCTCTTGGTGTAATGCAAAGACAGCCAGTTGTTGAACCATTACAAACTGGTTTAAAAAGTATAGATAGTATGACTCCTATAGGACGAGGTCAAAGAGAGTTAATAATTGGAGACCGTCAAACAGGAAAAACAGCAATTGCAATTGATGCAATCATCAATCAAAAAGATTCTGATGTATTTTGTATTTATGTTGCTATTGGCCAAAAGGCGTCAACTGTTGCTAGAGTAGTTGCTGAATTAGAAAAAGCAGGTGCAATGGATTATACAATTGTTGTTACTGCAAATGCCTCTGATCCAGCTCCAATGCAATATATTGCTCCATATGCAGGATCTTCAATGGGAGAGTTTTTCCGAGACAATGGTAAACATGCTTTAATAGTTTATGATGATTTATCAAAACAAGCTAGTGCATACCGACAAATGTCCTTACTTCTTAGAAGGCCTCCTGGTCGAGAAGCATATCCTGGTGATGTATTTTATATACATAGTAGGCTTCTAGAAAGATCTAGTAAGCTCAGTGAAGATTTAGGAGGAGGTTCACTAACCGCATTACCAGTAATAGAAACCCAAGAAGGTGATGTTTCTGCATATATACCAACAAATGTAATATCAATTACAGATGGACAAATTTTCTTAGATACGAATCTCTTTAATTCAGGTATCAGACCAGCTGTTGATGTAGGAATTTCAGTTTCTAGAGTTGGTGGTTCTGCACAAATCAAAGCTATGAAAAAAGTGGCAGGAACTCTCAAATTAGATTTAGCACAATTTAGAGAGCTTGAAGCATTTGCTAAATTTGGTTCTGTAGATGAAGCTACACAAAAACAACTAAATCGCGGAAGAATTATGGTTGAGATACTTAAACAAAAGCAATATGTGCCTATGTCGGTTACTAATCAAGTAATTATTATTTTTGCTGGTGTTAATGGTCTTATGGATGATGTTGAAGTTTCTCAGGTAGAAAATTACGAAAAAGGATTAATCGAATTTTTATCATCAAATAAATCCAAAACTTTAGAAACTATAATTAACTCAGGAAAAATAGATGGCGATACGGAAAGTGAGTTAAAATCTGCCATTGAAGACTTTAACGCAACATATTCAAGTAATTAATGGCAAATTTAAAGCATATACAATCTCAAATTAAATCTGTTTCAAGTATACAAAAGGTTACAAAAGCTATGAAAATGGTTGCTGCAGCAAAGTTAAAGCGCGCTCAAGAGAGAATGGAACAAGCTAGACCATATTCTAAAAGATTAGAAACAGTTATTCAAGATTTATTAGCTTCAGATTTAGATTATAGTATATCCCCTCTTTTAAAAGAAAGACAAAATATTCTTAATCATGCAATTCTTGTAATTACATCAGATAGGGGTTTGGCGGGTTCATTCAATTCAAATGTTATTAAAGCGGTAGAGGAACAGGTTAATATTTTAGGCAAAGATAAAGTTAAATTAATTTGTATTGGTAAAAAGTGTTTTGAGTATTTTGAAAATAGAAGTTATAATGTAGAATCTCCATTTCAAGAAACATGGGATAATTTAATATACACTCAAGCTATTAATATTGGGAATTATTTAGTTAAACTATTTTTAAATAAAGAAGTTGATTCTTTAAATGTAGTTTTTAATTTTTTTAAAAATGCTGCTTCACAAGAAGTACTTAATAATCAAATCCTACCTGTAAAGTTTGAAGACAAATCAAAAAATTCATTAGAAGATATCATTTTTGAACCATCGAAAGAAGAAATTGTTACAACATTAGTACCAAAATATTTCAATACTCAAATATGGCAATGCTTACTTGAATCCTTTGCAAGTGAACAAGCAGCTAGAATGCTTGCAATGGATAATGCTACTGAAAATGCTAAAGAAATGATTAGTGACTTAAAATTACAATTTAATAAAGCCCGACAAACAGCTATTACAACTGAAATGCTTGAAATAGTTGGAGGTGCAGAGGCTCTCTCAAATTAACGAAAGGATGAATTAAATATGCAAGGTAAAATATCGCAAATAATGGGTGCAGTAGTTGATGTTGAATTTTCACAAGGAAATTTACCTGAAATTATGAATGCATTAAAAATTACAAAAAAGGATAAAAATGAACTTATCTTAGAAGTTGCACAGCATTTGGGAGATTCCACTGTGAGAACTGTTGCTATGGATTCTACAGATGGTTTAGTTAGAGGTTATCCAGTTGAAGACTTAGGAAAACCTATTTCTGTACCTGTTGGAGAAAAAGTTCTTGGTAGATTGTTTGATGTAATTGGTAATACGATTGATGGTAAAGATCCGATAACAGATGCAAAAGAATACCCAATACATCGTCCAGCGCCCAAGCTAGATAATTTAACTACTGAAGCAGAAATGCTAGTGACAGGAATTAAAGTTGTAGATTTAATGGAACCTTACACTCGGGGTGGAAAAACAGGACTATTTGGTGGAGCTGGAGTTGGCAAAACAGTTCTTATTCAAGAACTTATCAGAAATATCGCAACAGAGCATGGTGGATACTCTGTTTTTGCTGGAGTTGGTGAAAGAACTAGAGAAGGTAATGATTTATATAGGGAAATGGAAGAATCAGGTGTAATTGATAAAACTGCAATGGTATTTGGTCAAATGAATGAACCTCCTGGTGCGAGATTAAGAGTGGCATTGAGCGCATTATCAATGGCAGAATATTTTAGAGATGAAGAAGGAAAAGATGTTCTATTGTTTGTAGATAATATTTTTAGATTTACTCAAGCAGGTTCTGAAGTGTCTGCTCTACTTGGTAGGATGCCTTCAGCTGTTGGATATCAGCCAACCTTAGGAACCGAGATGGGTGATTTACAGGAACGAATTACTTCTACAAAAAAGGGTTCGGTTACATCCGTACAAGCTGTTTATGTACCAGCTGATGACTTAACTGATCCTGCTCCTGCAACAGCATTTGCTCACTTAGATGCTACTTCTGTGTTAGAAAGAAAAATATCAGAATTAGGTATTTATCCTGCTGTTGATCCCTTAGCATCTAGTTCAAGGATCCTTGATCCTCGAGTCATCGGTGATAGGCACTATAATGTAGCGAGATCTGTACAAACAATTCTTCAAAATTATAATGAACTTCAAGGTATAATTGCTATTTTGGGTATGGATGAATTATCTGATGAGGATAAGGTAACTGTAAACAGAGCCAGAAGAATTCAAAGATTTTTCTCTCAACCATTCTTTGTTGCAGAGCAATTTACAGGGACACCAGGAAGATATGTCTCCAAAGAAGATACAATTTCAGGCTTTGAAGCAATACTTAACGGTGATTGTGATGAGCTTCCTGAGAATGCATTTATGTATGTAGGTACAATCGATGAAGCTTTTGAAAAAGCTAAAAAATAATGAAAAAACAATTTCACTTAGATATTATCACTCCTACAAGTATTGAATCTTTTGAACAAGTTGATTACGTACGAATCCCATCAATTGATGGTCTGATTGGAGTACAAGCTAAACACGCCAAAGCTATGATAGGTCTTGATATAGGAGAAGTGAGAATCACATTAAATAATAAACATTTCTTTTATTCTACTTCAGGAGGTTTTGCTGATATAGCGGGAGAAGGTGTTCAGCTGCTTTTAGAAACTGCTGAAAAAGCAGAAATGATAGATCTCAATAGAGCTAATGAGGCTGCTGAACGCGCTAAAAATCATCTTAAAAGTCCAAAGGCTGATTTAGATCGAGCTCAAGCTGCTATTAATAGGGCAAAAAATAGAATTACAATAAGTAAAAAATTTAATCAGAATAAATAGATAGCCTTTTGTCACTAATCCTAATTTTTATTGGAGTGAAACCATGTATTTCTCCATCAATGTTTAATGCGTCATTATTTTTGGGTAGTATTTCTAAACTTTGAATTTGAACATAGTCAACATATTTAGATTGAATATGTTCCCCTGTAAAGAGCTTAGGTAGAAGCTTAATTAAATTAAATTTAGTAATATTATTCTTTACACATATTAAATCTAACTTTTGGTCATCTAATTCAGCATTAGGTGCAATTTTCATACCTTTCCCCGTGTATTTGGTATTTGAAATTAAAATAAATAGATAATCATCCTCATATTCTGTATCATTAACTTTAATGGTAGCAAATCTATTTTTAATATTAAATATATAAATGAGACTAGCTATAGTATATCTTGCAGGACCAAACCACCTCAACTTTTCTGATAAAATGCCAATATCTGTAACCATTCCCCAACCTACAATATTTATGGAATATTCAATATTGTCATTAAAGGATAATTCCATCACATCTATTATTCTTAAATTAGAACGCAAGATATTCTCACACGCTTTTTCTAGATCTAATAAATTAAGATGATGTATAACTGCATTCCCCGATCCTCCTGGTAAAAAGCCAATATTTGGATTATATTTATCTTTTCTACCTAAAGCACCATTAATAACTTCGTTAAAAGTACCATCGCCCCCATAAACCAAAATATCTGTAAACTTCTTATCATCAACTTTTTTTAAATATTCATTTGCATGACCTTTATATTGAGTATAAAATTTGACAATTTTTATAGAATGTTTATTAAAGAAATTTTCGACAAAAATAATGTCTTGTTTATGTTTTTTCTTTCCACTTGTTGGATTTATAATAATTAAAAATTTTTTATTTTTCATAATATTCTAATAGCAATAATTCCATTACTCCGTGCCTCATTTTCTGCTGTATTTTAATAGGTATCTGTAAGCTATCAGCAGTATACCAAATTTTCATTTCTCCTTTATTTTTTAACAGATATTCATTATTCGTAGTATGAGGGACAACCAAAAAACATTGTTGATTAGAATGGGGTGTTTTAACAAATTCTTTCTTTATAACATCTAACTGTAGCATCTTAATACTTTTCTTGCTATAATAATTAAATAAATGATTTTGATTTAAATTTAAAGTAATATTTTTTAAATAAAATATTATAGCAAAAGGATCATAAACCTTACCTTTAATAGGTACAATATATGATTCTTGTTTGGGCTCATTATTTAAATTTTTTAAATTTTCATAATAAAGTACACTTTTATCATAATCTACTAGTGCATTATATGAATCTAAATAGTCTGCCTGCTGAACTTTTTGCGATAGATTCAATAGTGAATAATCTTGGCGATTTACTATGAGACTAGAATAGTGACGAAGTTTATATATTAGGTCAATCCACTTATTACTAAATGATTCAATAGTAATAATTAATTTCTCATTATCCTCAATATGATCTTGAATATTAATTTCTGTAGTACCAACATTTAAAGATTTAAACTTAGTTTTGTAAATATATTTTTTTTCATTATCAGCAATTAATAAAGTTGTTATTAAAAACAAATAATATATTAAATAAATTTTCAATTTGAAGTCTCAAAAATAAATTTGTTCATAGCGTTCTTATTGGTTAAATAGCTATCAAAGAAAAAATTAAACTGATTTTTATGATTAATTAAATTTATTAATTCCGCTGTCTGGTTTACAACATGTAAATATCTTTTATTTTTAAATTCTTTAGCCTCATCAAGCATTTCAATATTTGGTCCACAAATTATTTTAGAACCAAATACTGCAGGCTCTAAAACAGAATGTACACCTCTTCCAAAACCACCACCTATATATGCTGTTGTACCAAAAGAATACAAGTAGGGCAAAATACCAATGATATCTACCAATAATAATGAAGGAACTTTTTTGAAAGATTTATTTTTTTTATTTGAATCAGAAATTAATTGAGAATATTTTAAATAATTAATATTTTGAATATTCAATATATTTTCAATTTTTTTTATATAAGTTTTATTCACTTCATGGGGAACGAAAATTAGTTTTTTATATTTTAAAATCTGATTAAGATTTTTTAAAATCAATGAATCTGAATTATCTATACTTCCACATACCATTATAGAATCTTGTATATTTTCATTATAAATTTGTGATAAAATCTTGACAGTATTTTTAGGAATTTTCTTAGATTTGTCTAATACCTGTATATATCTAGTATCTTGAATAATCATAACATTAATATTTTGTGAAATTTCTTTAACACAATTGTATAAATATTGCGATGGAACAATGACATAATTAATTTTTTCTAAAAAATATTTACTGAAAAAATTAGATTTTTTATTGTACCAAATGGAATTTTTATGGATATTGGCATTAATGTAATAGATAGGTATTTTAAATCTTCTAGCATTCAAAATATGTCCTGGCCATAAATCGTGTCTCGTAATAATATATTTTTCGGGCTTTAAAATTTTAAAAAACATATATGATTTCCAAAAAATATCAAACGGATGATAGCATTTATAATCAAATAAATTTTCACTATGATTAATTTCGTAGGCAGTTGGAGAAGTAAAACTTTGAATTATAAAATATTTTTTTCTATCAATTTGTCTTAAAATAGGTTGAAGTTGCTCAAATTCGCCAGCGGAAGCAGCATGTAACAAAATAATTTTTTTACCTTGAACATTTTTTAAATTTTTAAATAAATCAAAAAATTGCTTGTAAGAATTATAATAATTTTTTCGAATTTTTACATTAAAGATAGATAAAATAATAATTATAAATTCCAAAAAAATGGAAACAATAAAATATATTATATAAGGAATCATTAATATTTAGGACTAATATTTTGAGCCTTAAATAATAAATCAACTAAATCTCTAAACGCTCCACTACCACCTTCTCTAGGAGTGATAAAGTCAGGTTTAAAATAATTTAGAATAGGAGCATTTTGTGGTGATACAGATAAGCCAACATACTTCATTGCATTTAAATCATTTAAATCATCACCAATATATGCAATATTATTTTTTTCTAATTTATATTTATCAGCAATTTTTTTTACTCTATCTAATTTATTATGCTCATTAAAATATAGTTCTTTAATTTGTAGTTTATCAGCACGATTTTTAAGAATTGCTATATTTTCATATTCACTAGTTACCATAGCCAAAATAAAATTATATTTTTTAAGTAATGTTGCAGCCATTCCGTCATAAGTGGAAAATGCCTTCATATAAAGTCCTTTATCTGAATAATACATTTTGCTATCTGTCCAAACACCATCTATATCTGTAACAACTAACTTAACTAGCTTTGCTTTATCAATATTTTGTTTACTGATCATTTTTTTTTAATAATTTATTTACTAATTCTAAATCACTAAGAGTATCTACTTGTATGCTTCTTGACAAAGGCATTTCAACAATGTCTAAATTTTTTTCACCATATCGTATGCCTGAATCAAGAAATTGTTCCCTTGTCGTTATATAAAATGCTCCATTTTCTACATATTGTTCAGGCATATCTTGTCTCCTAGGCCTAGATTGCGGGTTCCAATTAACTGGTTTTATATCTAAGTTCCATCTGGGAATCCAATGTTCTTTGTAAACACTAAAAACAGAAGTCACTTGACCAGATTTAATAATATTGATTCCTTTTATTAAATCCTCTGCTAATAATAAAGGAGATGTTGGTTGAATGAAAATCATAATATCAAAATTTACATTTTTACAAAAATGTGATAGAGCTTCTTCACTAGTGGAGGTATCAGTTGATATATCTGCAGGTCTGTTTATTATTTTTGCACCGTACTGCTCGCTTATCATAGCTATTTGTTTGCTATCTGTTGATACATATGTAGAATCAATACTAGCAGTTTGGGACGCATAAATTGAATAATATATCATTGGTTTACCACTAATATCTATAATATTTTTATTCGGGATACCCTTGCTTCCTCCTCTCGCTAAAATAATTGATACAATTTTCATAAATAATTTTTATAATAAATGTTTTATTTGATAACTAAATTTAAGCAAGAAATTATTATTAATTATGCCTGAATACAATAATATTAGATACATTATAAATAAATTATATAATTCTTTAAAAGATTTAATAAAAAATAATGGTTTATTTTCTTTTTTTATTCTTACTGCTTTAAACTTTATTATCACGATACTAATAATTCTTATTACTGAATGGATTAATAGTAATATGAATATTTTTAATTTTTCAATACCTATGATTTCTCTAAGGTTAGCTTTATCTTCTTTGTTTATAGGAATATGGATTGGCTTTTTTAAAATAACTTTAAATTATCTAGATGGTTATAAAATTAATGTATTAAATCTAACATCTAACTTTGATTTATTACCAAAAATTGTAGTATTAAAATTAATTTCTTATTTTACAACACTGCCTCTTTTTAGTTATATATTTTATAAATTCCCTTACGATTTACAAATATATGGAACAAATATTGAATTATTTATATCTGATACTTCAAACAATATAATAGAAACATATTCAGATAGAGTTGCCTGGGAAATTTTTTCAAACTATATCTCATCAAGTGAAATTTTATTATTTATTTTATTAAGCTTGCTACCTATTTGGTTTTCTTTAAGATTTTGGTGTGCCGAATTTCTAATAATTGATCAAAATTTAACTATAAGAGAAAGCTTATTTACAAGTTACAAATTAACTAAGAATATTTTTGAATTACTGGCAATCGGATTTATTCTAATAATTTTAAATTTACTTTGTATGTTATTTGGATTTGTTTTTTTTATTAGTTTAACAATTACTTATTTAATAATTTTAATTTATTATAGACATTTAAAATCACTTACTTTAATTCGTGGTTTAAATAAATAGATTCTACTTCTTCCAATACTTCGTCAACAGATTTATTTAATACATCTATTGGATCTTTTATAATTAGTTTAACAGGCTGGGGTATAATAGTCCATCGATTTTTTGGTTTGATACTATATAGTCCTTCAACTATAATAGGTAAAATTTTTGTTTTTGTATTCACAGCCATATGAAATCCACCTTTTTTAAACTTATTAATTTTTCCCGTTAATGTTCTAGTGCCTTCAGGAAATATTGCAATATGAAATCCTTTTTTTATTAACTCTTCTGCCAATTGAATTGAATGTTTAGCTGCATTTAAATTAGAACGTTGTATTGGTATGGCATTTAATTTTTTTATTAAACTCCCAACTATAGGAATTCTAAAGTTTTTTTGAGCTACAATACCTGTATATTTTCCGTCAATAATTGTTGGTAATAAAAAAAGATCTAAAAAACTGCTATGATTATGCATTAAAATATATGGTCCATCTTTTGGAAATTTGCCTATAACTATTCGTTCAATATTAAATGTCCAAAAGATTCCTTTAGATAAAAATCGAGCAAAAGGATATAAAAAAGATGGCATAAAAATTGCTGATAAAATCATTAAAGGCGAAAAAATTAAAAAAAATATTGAAGCTTTTAAATATAAATAAATACTATTGATATATGTCATTTTCTTTTATATTAATTCAAATAATTTATGAGTAGCTCTAGGAAATGCAAAACTTTTTTTTTCCTTCATAGTAATCCATCTAACTTCTTGTGATGCTAATGGCTTAGCTGTACCTGAATGATGTATGCATGTAAATAATGTAATGGTTAATTTCATATGGGAATATTGGTGTTTGATAAGACCTATTTTTTTTATCTTTTTTATTTCAATGTCTATTTCTTCCTTAATTTCCCTTTTTAAACATTGTCGCAAGCTCTCTTTAAGTTCCAGCTTTCCTCCTGGTAATTCCCATAAATTTCCCAAAAGTTTATCTTTAGGTCTTTTACTAATTAAAAATTTGTTTTCTTTCCAAATTAAACCTACAACAATATCATAGTGAGGTAAGTGTCTTTTTTTCTTCTTAACAGGATAATTTTCCATAGTTCCTTTCATATTTGCTTTACAATTTTTATAAATTGGACAACAATCACATTTTGGGAGCCTTGGTGTACAAATTTCTCTACCAATGTCCATCAAGGCTTGTATACTATCTCCTGGTTTTTCTTTATCAATATAATATCTTGTAGACGTTTTATAGTTTTGTAATGTTTCCTGCTCCTGGGATAAAACATTCAATCTTGACATAATTCTTTTAATATTTCCATCTACTGGTACATGATTATATTTTTTAAAGCAGATAGATAAAATCATTGAAGCAGTATAATCACCAATACCTGGTAAGGTTATTAAATCTTTATAATTATCAGGGAATTTATTTTTGAATTTTTTAAATATTATATTTGCTGAATTATGTATGTTTTTAGCACGACTGTAATAACCTAGCCCTTGCCATAAATGTAGTAATTTATTTATATCAGCTTTTTGAAGCGTTTCAATATTAGGATAATGTTTCATCCAGTTTATATAGTAGGGTATGACTGTTTTAACTTGTGTTTGCTGTAACATAATCTCTGAAATCCAAATATTATATGGTCTAATATTCTGCCTCCAAGGAAAATCATAGCTTTGCTGGCTATACCAAGAAATTAATTTCTGTGCTTCACTCATTACTATGTTTCTCTTTGAATAAAATCCAGTTAAATTTTAAAATAACACTTAGTAAATCTTCTTCACTATGAATTTGATCACTAAACTGGTCTAGCTCTTTTTGTAACAATAAAATAATCTCGTTATTTAAAGATATGCCCTTATCTGTTAAATAAATTTTTTTTAATCTTAAATCATTAGATGAATTTTTTTTCTTAATAAGTTCTTTATCTAACAATTTGTCTAGGTTTCTTGATAAAGTACTAAATTCTATATTTAAAGAATTAGATAAATCAGATTGGCTAATTCCATCGAATGGTATAGCATTAACACAAAGAATTTGTGATAAGGTAAGATTCTTACTAATGGTTATTTTTTTTATGAGAACATTTATGTTGGAATACAAACTTATGATTATCTCTGCTAAATTCATAGTTGCATAATACAATTAATTTTGAAACCAAACAAAGAATTTGTATAATACACCTATAAGGTAATTTGATAAATCTGCTGAGAGCTATTTTCGTTAAATGGTTCCATATCATATGAGCCCCAACACTCTTGGATAGTCAAATTAAAATCTTCAGCAAGCCTGTGAAAGGTATCAGGATAAATTATTTTCATTTTAAACTTAAATTCTCTTATGCATTTACCCGAGCTATTATAGTATTTCCACAGAACATTAACAACCTGCTGTAAATCAACATATCTTAAACGTTCTTTTACAACTACATTATCTTCAATTTCATTATCATAAAATTCTAAAACCTCTTCGAAACTATTTGTATTTCTATATAAAAAAGATTCTTTTGGTACAAATATATCAATATATAATTTCGTATTAGAAGTCATATGTTTTTTGATACAATGAAAGCATTTTTTAATATCATTATAATTTAATAAATGTAAAAATGAATTAAAGCCAATGAAAATCATTTCAAATGTCTTTCCAAAATTAAATGAACGCATATCTCCTTGAACAATTTTATTTGTAGATAATTTTTGTACTGCATATTCTGTATATTTATTCGAAATCTCTAATCCCGTATAGTTAAATCCTGATAAAATTAAGGGGTGAGCTAAACGGCCAGTGCCTGCAGCTAATTCAAGAATTTCAAGATTTTTAGAATGATAAAGATTTACTATATTTTGCCAAAACTGTATATCATCTTTTTTCCACCAGAACTGATCATCATACGTTTGGGGGTTGATAATATAATATTGAATCATTAATTCAAAACTAGCATTTCTTTAGTAGATTTATTCATAGGGAAACAACTATTTTTTTTAATTAAACAGTCATCCTCAATCCTAACACCGCCCCAGCCTTCTAAATAAATTCCTGGTTCTATTGTAATTATATAATTTTCTAGTAGTGGCAATTTATTATGTGAGCTAATTCTTGGATATGCATGTATTTCTAAGCCCAAACCATGGCCTGTCGAATGAATAAATTTATCTCCATAGCCAGCATCTTCAATGACAGACCTGCATGCTAAATCTAGCTCTGCTCCTGTTACACCAGCTTTGGCAAAACCAATACCAGCTAATTGTGACTGTAAAACAATATTATAGATTTCTTGGTGTCTTTCAGATGCGTCACCAATAACAACAGTTCGGGTCATATCAGCATGATACCCATTATACAAAGCACCAAAATCCATAACAACAAAATCTCCGTTTTCAAAAGATTTTTTTGTAGGTCTCGCATGTGGTAACGCGCCTAGATGCCCGCTGCCAACTATTGGATCATAAGCATCTCCATCAGCGCCATGCATTTTAAATAAATAGGAAATCTTGGCTGAAATTTCTTTTTCAATTGCACCAATCTTTAATTCTGGTATAATAGCAGAAAAAACTTCATCTGTAATATCAACTGCTGTTTGCAAACTCTCAATTTCATATTCATCTTTCACTGCTGATAAAATACCTATTATATCTGGAACCTTTACACATTTTACATTTGGCAATATAGACTTAAAGCTATCGTAAAAATGAACGCTTACGAAAGGGGACTCGATACCAAGTTTAATCTCTGGTTTTAATAAATTTCTTTTTTTAATATCTAAATAATGCGCCGAACCAACAATACATATTTCACAATTTTTTACTTGTTCTTTAGATTGTTCAGTATACCTTCCATCAGTGAAAAAATAATTTTTTTTATCCAAGACTAATAAAGAACCTGCCGAACCTGTGAAACCGGTTAAATATCTCACATTGTTTAAATTGGTAACATATATACTATCAATATTATATTCTGAAAATTGCTGTTTTAATTTGTTAATACGATTTTCAAATGACATTTATTTACTTCCTAGTTTAAAATTTATCTTTTTAATTTCTGATTTAGCATATTTAGCATGAGTGGGATTTTTCACTAAAATATTTAAAACGGCTAAAGCATCTTCGTATTTTTTTTGAGTATAAAGCAATTTATACATTGTTACAGTAGCTAACTTTGAATTATAAACAAACTTATTTACAGAAATATTTGATTTAGAGACACTATCTTTATTAGGCTTACTACTTTTTTTATTCTTTAGCTCTTTATTAATTTTAAAATAATTATTATAATACTGATTAATCAACGGGTGGTGATGATACATTGAATATGCTGTTGTAATATATTTCTTAATAATTTTTTTATCTCTATTTAATTCTTCAAAAACTTTTATTAATAATAAATTTGAATATAAATGATAAGGGCACTTTTTTATAATATCACATAACACTTTTTCAGCTTCGTAAACTTTTCCTTGTATTAATAACGATTTAGCAAAAATATATTTTCCTTCTAAATTATTGGGGTCTTCAGTTAATCCTAATTCACATACTTTCGTAGCGTACTGATAAAGTTTTTGATCATAATATAAATTTGCTAATACTGGAAATATTGCAGAACCATTACGAAATGAAAAAAATTTTTCTAATTTTTGCCTATTCATTGTTTATTTTCTGTATACCATCCATCAATATAATTGATTATGTTTTTAATTTCTGTTCCGGGACCGAATAGTTTACCAATTCCTTCTTTTTCTAAAATATCCATATCGCTTTGGGGGATAATACCTCCTCCTGTTATTAAAACATCAGTAATATTTTGCTCCTTTAGCAATGAATTCACTTTTTTAAAAATTGTCATGTGGGCACCACTTAAAATAGATAAAGCAATTACATCAACGTCTTCTTGGATTGCTGCATTAACAATCATTGCAGGAGTTTGCCTCAATCCCAAATAAATCACCTCCATTCCTGCATCTCTAAATGCTCTAGCTAAAATTTTAACTCCTCTATCGTGGCCATCTAATCCAGGCTTAGCCATAACTACTCTAATATTCTTGTTTTTCATTTACATATCAATAATAAAAGTTGCAGGACCAGAATTTACTGAATGAACCTTGATATTAGATCCAAACTGTCCTGATTTTATCAGTTTTGTTTCGTTATAGGTATAATTTACAAATTCATTATATATTTTCTTAGCATGAATTGGTTCACCCGATCTTAAGAAACTCGGCCTGTTCCCCCTTAAGCAATCTGCTAGTAATGTAAACTGACTTATAATTAACAGCTCTCCTTTGATATCTTGAACTGAGTAATTCATTTTTGAACTTACATCATTAAAAATTCTTAGCTTTAAAACTTTTAAGGCCATTTTATGTACTTTTTCAAACGTATCATTATCTTCTACTGCTACAAAGATTAAAAGCCCCCTAGCAATTCTATTTTCAACAACTCCATCTAAAGTTGTAAAAGCCTCATCTACTCTTTGAACAACCAATCTCATTATTAAGAAATCCAAACATTTTTATTACCTACAAATGATCTTAGTTTAATTAAAAAATCCAAATCATTTGAAACTAATGTTTTTTTATTAATTATTTTTTGAGATCTAGATTGTGAAGTCATCATATGAAACAGAACTGGATAAGAACCTTTATTTTCATTAAATAATTTATAAATTGATTCTAAAAGCTTTGTTTCAGTTTGTTCATAATGAATTCTTATATTAATTTTTCGGGTTAACTTTTGCCTTATCCCTACTGGACTATGTATTTTATTTGCTATCACCTGATTTATTTTATTGTTATCGGATTGATTTGAGACCTTGCCTTGAATAAATATTATTTTATCCTCCTTTATGAAATTTAAATATTCTAAATATGTATTATGAAAAACATAAACTTGAATTGTTCCAGATAAAGTATCTAATGATAAAATTGCCCACTGATTTCCATTTTTATCATATCTAAGATTCACATTCGAGATAATTCCTCCTACTTGAACATACTCTGTTTTATATTTATTATTTCCATCAGAGTCTAATGTTGATAATTCAACAAAATCTTCTTCAAACTTTATTAAAGGATTATTTGATAAATAAAAACCCAATAGTTCTTTTTCATATTTCAGCTCTTTATCTACAGGCCATGATTCAATTTTTTTAAGTTGCGGATATGCTATGCTGACGCCTGACTTATCTCCAAATAGACTTTCTTGATTTCTGTGTTGATCTTTCTGAAACTTACTTGCAAAATCAATAATAATTTCCATTGACTCAAAAAGCTCTGCCCTATGATTTCCTAATGATTCACATGCTCCAACTAAAATTAAACTTTCAATTACTTTCTTATTAATATTAATTTCCCCTGAAGTAATTAATTCAAAAATAGACTTGTATTTTCCAAGTTTCAATCTATTCTTTGCAATTTGTTCTGCTGCCTTATATCCAACATTTTTAATTGCAGCTAAACCGTATTGCAAAGTATTATCATCAATGATATGAAAATCTGCATGTGATTTATTAATATCTGGGTGGTTAATCGTTATACCCATTTTTCTTCCATCTGAAATTAGTTTGACTACATTATCTGTATCATTTATATTAGATGAAATATTAGCAGTCAAAAATTCTATTGGATAATAATGCTTGAGCCAAGCTGTTTGATAAGCAATCATTGCATACGCTACTGAATGACTTTTATTAAATCCATAATCAGCAAATTTTTCTAAGAGTTCAAATAACTCTATTGCAATTTTTTTTGACACTTGATTTTTTTGGGCACCTTCTATAAATTGTATCTTATATGATGCCATGAGCTTAGTTTTTTTCTTGCCCATTGCTCTCCTCATCATATCAGATTCAGCAAGGGTGAAACCACCTATTTCGGAAGCAATTTGTATTACTTGTTCCTGATAAACAATAATTCCATATGTTTCTTTTAAGATAGGCTCTAATTGAGAATCAATATATTTTATAGGAGAATTACCATGTTTCCTCTTTATGAATTCAGGAATATTTGCCATGGGACCTGGCCTATACAAAGCATTCATCGCAACTAAATCTTCTATACAGTTTGACTTTAGTTGAGTTAAATATTCTCGCATCCCATCTGATTCAAACTGAAAAATACCGATAGTATTCGCTGATGAAAATATATTATTATAAACATTTTTGTCCTTAAAATCTATTTTATTGATATCAATTTTTTTATTATGTCTTTGTTCAATTAACCCTATGGCTTTACTAATAACTGTTAAATTACGAAGACCTAAAAAATCCATTTTTAATAAACCTAAGTCTTCCAGGCCATTCATATCTACTTGCGTTGCTACATCTCCTGTTGACGAATTTTGAAACAAAGGCACATAATCTGTTAAAGGCCCAGGCGCTATTACAACGCCTGCTGCATGTGTTGAAGCGTGCCTATGGCAACCCTCTAAAATTTGAGAATATTCAATTAGATTTTTATGAGTAGGACTGTTAGATGAAATTTGCCTTAATTCTGGATTTAATTTTAATGCTCTTTCAAGTGTAATGTTTAGCTCATTTGGAACCAGTTTAGCAATCCTATCTACTTCACCGTAGCTCATCCCCAAAACCCTGCCAACATCCCTAAGAACCGACTTTGCCTTCATCGTTCCAAAGGTAATAATTTGTGCAACAGAATCATGCCCATATTTATCTTTTATATAATCTATAACTTTCTCTCTTCCATCTATACAAAAATCAATATCAATATCAGGCATAGTCACTCGTTCTGGATTCAAAAATCTTTCAAATAACAAATTATATTTTAGAGGATCCACATCCGTAATACCTGTTGAATATGCTACGATAGATCCAGCAGCTGACCCTCTGCCTGGACCTACAGGGATATTGTTGTTTTTAGCATAATTAACAAAATCTTGTGTAATTAAAAAATATCCTGCATATCCCATTTTTTTTATTATATGCAGTTCATGGTCGAGTCTTTTAGTTATCTGATTTGAAATAGTACTATATCTCTGCTTTAATCCTTGGATGCATAATTGTCTTAGATAATCATCTGAAGTAACATTGTTTTCTAATGGATATGCAGGGAAATGATAGGATCCTAAAGGAATTTCTACATTGCATTGTTCAGAAATTTTTACTGTATTCTCCAAGGCTTGGGGAACATCCGGAAACAATTTATACATTTCATCCGCTGATTTAACATAAAATTTACCTGGTTCATATTTCATTCTGTTTAAATCTGCAACGTCTTTCCCGGTTCCCAAGCAAAAGAGTGCATCGTGTGCATTAGAATCTGACTTTAAACAATAATGACAATCATTGGATACTATTAACGGAATATCTAACTCTGAGGATAGTTTTTTTAATATAACATGTGCTTTTTTTTCTTCAATAATTCCATGATTTTGAAGTTCTAAATAGAATCTATCAGGAAAAATTTCTTGATATTCTAAAGCCGCATTTTTGGCCGATTCATAGTCACCAGCAGCCGCATAAGAGGTTACTTCTCCCGCTAAACATGCAGATGTGGCAATCAATCCGCTATTATACTTTTTTAATAACTTTTTATCTACTCTAGGTCTATAATAAAAACCATCTAAATAAGCAATAGAGCACAGCTTCATTAAATTTTTATACCCGTCAACATTTTGAGCAAGTAAAACAAGATGATGATAATTTCTTTTATTTGAAGTTGGCGTTACTATATGTTTCCTATCTAAATGTGAATTAACAGCAACGTATATTTCACATCCTATAATAGGCTTGATACCTTTAGCCTGTGCTTGTTTGTAAAAAGGAATCATTGCAAATAAATTTCCATGATCTGTTACAGCAATGCTGTCCATTCCCAAGTCATCTACTCTATTACACATTTGCTCAACTGTTTGAGCCGCATCTAATAAAGAATAATCAGTGTGGTTATGAAGGTGTACAAAGTCTGGCATTTTTTTTATCTATTTGCTATTAAAATTACTAAAGATCCAGTAATGCTTATTATTTTTAATAAAAAAATGCTTTGCTTTAGTTTTAATTGATTTGGCGTTTTTTTTAACAAAAATAACATTACAAACATTGGAATCTCAACAAGTATTATTAAGGATATTAAATAATTTTTACCATAAAAATTACAAAAATATGGAATAAATAATAAAAACATAAAAATAATACTAAAAATTAAAACACTACTTAGACATTTTGAAAAACCTAATACAATTGGTAGAGTTTTAATTTTTTTATTTTTATCTCCATCTATATCATGCATATCCTTAACAACTTCCCTGATGAGAGATAAACCAAAAACAAACGTTGAAGGAAGAATTGTAATATTTATTGTATTTGTTAGTGCAATTTCTATGAACAAAAACACGCTAGATAATAAAAAAGCAATAATCATATTGCCAAATAATGGCAAACCTTTAAAATAAAAATTATAAGTAGTTAATAATGGAATTATTATTAATAATAAAAAGATAAATGCATTATGGTTAAAATAAAAAGATAAGAGTATAGCGCAAGTTAAACAAAATACTATTGATATTTTTAAATATTTTAAATTTATTTTTTTTTGAGGGAGGGGTCTATTGGGATGAGAAATAATATCAGATTTCATATCTAAATAATCATTTAGCATATTGCCATACATCATTATAAAAGTAATACAAGCACCACTTAAACATAGTATATATAAATTATTTTCTAATATAATAAAATAGGCAATACAGGCTGCAAAATTAGCAATTAAAATATTATGTATTCTTATAATTTTGAAAAAACTTAACATTATAAATTAATTTTTAAGGCCCTATCATCCGAATTTAAGTCTTTATATATTTTAGTCGTAAAACCTTTATTTTTAAAAATTTTTAGTATTTGACTATTTATGCTTGAACTTCCTAATTCACAAATAAATATTCCACCTGGATTTAAAATATCTCTTAAAATTTTAGCAAAGCGAGCATAAAAAGTTAATCCATCTTTGAAATCAGTTAAAGCTATTTTGGGCTCATATTCTTTAATTTGTTTAGCTAAATTACTATATTCTGAAAGGGTTACATAAGGCGGATTTGATAAAATCAAATCATACTTTTCATTAAAACTTTCTGTTAAAATATTATGTAACTTGAAAGATACGTTGGGTGTTTGAAAATGAATCTTATTTTTTTCTGCCACTTCAATTGCAAAGCTTGATATGTCAGTTGCTAGAACCTCGTTTGCAATTTTTTCTATTGACAGAGTTAGTGCCAAAACACCAGATCCTGTACCAATATCTAAAGCTTTTTTAAAAGTTTTCTCTTTGACTATATCAATTAAAACTTCTGTTTCTGCCCTTGGTATAAGGGTATATTCATTGATTAAAAAGTCTCTTCCATAAAAATTTCCATACCCAATTATGTGCTGAAAAGGAATGCCTTGTTTGCGCTTCAAATAAAATTTACGTATAGAATGCTGAACTTTATAATCTGCTGATATTGAATTTAAATATGGCTTATGTTTTTCTAGAATTTTTAAATGCTGTAAATACCAAATTATTTCATTTTTTGCATTCGTTATTCCATGATTTTGAAGTTTTTCAGCAGTGCTGTGAATTAAAGAATTAATTGATAGGCTGACTTTCAATTATTCTGAAATATTTTCTAATTTTAATTTTTGATCTTCTAATTGTAATGGTTCAATTAAGGACATAATACTACCATCCATTATCTCATCTAATTTATATAGCGTTAAATTAATTCTATGATCTGTAACTCTTCCTTGAGGATAATTGTATGTTCTTATTTTTGCACTTCTATCACCAGTTGAAACCATTTCTTTTCTTTTATCAGAACGTTGTTTATTGAGTTTTTCGGTTTCTAAATCAAATAATCTAGCTCGCAACACTTTCATTGCTTTATCACGATTTTTATGTTGAGAAGACTCATCTTGACATGTAACAATTAAATTAGATGGAATATGGGTTATACGAATTGCAGATTCTGTTTTATTAACATGCTGCCCACCAGCTCCTGAAGCTCTATAGGTATCAATTTTTATGTCTGTTTCTTGTATGTCAATATCAACTTCTTCAGCTTCTGGAAGAACTGCAACAGTTGCAGCACTTGTATGTACTCTTCCATTGGACTCAGTTTCAGGTATTCTTTGTACTCTATGTACTCCAGATTCATATTTCAAATATCCAAATGCACCATTACCCTGGACAGATATCACTACCTCTTTAATTCCACCCCCATCATTTTCATTGATTGATAAAACTTCTGTATTCCATTTTTTATTTTCTGAATATCTTGCATACATTCTAAATAAATCGTTTGCAAAAAGAGAGGCTTCGTTACCACCGGTACCACTTCTTATCTCTAAAATAATATTTTTGTCATCATTAGGATCTTTTGGCAATAGTTTTATTTTTAATTTTTCTTCTAAAGATTTTAAATCTTTTTTTAAGTCTGAAATTTCTTCTTTAACTATTTCTTTCAATTCAACATCATCTCCTAATAATATTTCCTCATCTTCTTTTAAATTATTATATAAAGAAATATATTGTTTGGACATATCAATAATTGGAGTTAATTGTCTGTGTTCTTTTGCTAGCTCTGTATATTTTTCTATATCTGAAACAACTTTAGGGTCTGACATTTTATTGACAACCAGTTCATAATGTTTCACTAAATTTGTAAGTTTCTCAATCATTTTTATCCTACCGCATCTGCTAAATATTCTTTACCCTTATAATTTCTAAGGGTATCGCCAAAGGCTGCCTCTAGGGCTGCAATTGAAACTTCTATCTGTGAATCATCTGGTTCTTGTGTCGTAATATTTTGTAACATTAAACCTGGTAATGACAAAAGTTTAACGAAGTAATTATTTTGCCTAGGTGCTAAAAATTTTAATGTTTCATAACCCAATCCTGCAACCAGAGGAAGCAAAGACAAGTGAAAAATAATTCTACTAAAAAAATTAAATGAAATAAGATTGTAGTAAGACATAAAACTATCTGCTAAAGAATAGGCAACAATAGTAATCAACATTAATATAAATAAAAAACTAGTTCCGCATCTAGGATGTTTTGTTGAGAATTTCTGAGAATTATTACAATTTATTTTTTTTCCTGATTCAAAATTATAAACAACTTTATGCTCAGCGCCATGGTATTGGAACAATTGCTTGATCTCTTTAATTCTAGAAATAAAATATAGATATAATAAAAAGATTAAGATTCTTAATAATCCAGCCACTGTATTAAATATAAAATCATTATTTAAATTATTAAACAGATTATTCAAACCATAATTAGTCAATAAATAAGGAATTCCCATAAATAAAGATATTGCAAAGAAAATTGAAAAAATTGTCATCAAAAAATCTAATATTTTATTGGATTTTTGACTTTCTTCT
>CETL01038237.1_pt1 | contig 27690 bp, 23 predicted proteins | sample 356371 | NCBI WGS metagenome assembly CETL01 (sample SAMEA2622518, study PRJEB7988) | marine metagenome | biome: marine biome (ENVO:00000447); feature: surface water layer (ENVO:00002042); material: "saline water (ENVO:00002010), including plankton (ENVO:xxxxxxxx)" | depth 5 m | reverse complement strand
CTTCTGGAGCTGCCTCTGCTTCTGGAGCTGCCTCTGCTTCTGGAGCTACTTCTACTTCAGATTCAACTGAAGATGATGATTTTTTGACTTTTTTCTTTTCCAACTTTGATGCTTCCTTGGCCTTTTGTCTATCTGACCATTCTGCTAATAACTTTTCAATCTTATCTTCTTTAGTACCTTTTTGAATCAAATCCCATTTATAACTAAGGCCTGTTCTTTTAAATAAACCAGATACAGTATCAGAAGGCATTGCACCTTGTTTTAACCAATATAAAACACGCTCTTCTTTTAGTTCACAAGAAACTCCATCATGTACTGGATTATACCATCCTAATCTTTCAATTTCAAGACCATCTCTTCTTTTTCTTGAATCTATTGCAACTAATCTATAAAAAGGTCTTTTCTTTCTACCCATTCTTTTTAATCTAATTTTAACAGCCAAATCAATCTCCTTACATTATTTTTTAATTTAATTTAAAAGGGAATCTTCCTAATTTCATTTTCTTTGTTTTTTTCATCAAACTTTTTAATTGATTAAATTGTTTGATTAACCTATTAACTTCATTTATCGTTCTACCTGAACCTTTTGCAATTCTAGCTCTTCTAGATCCATTTATTATACCAGGATTTTCTTTCTCTTTATTAGTCATTGAACCAATTATTGCTTCCAACCATTTAAACTGATTTTCATTAAAATCAAAATTTTTAATCTTTTTTAAACCTGGAATGAAACTTGAAATTTCTGCTAAAGAACCAAGCTTTGAAAACTGTTTCAACTGATTATAAAAATCATTAAAATTAAATTGATTGTTAATAATTTTTTTTTCTAATTCATATGCATTTTTTTGATCGAAATTTTTCTGAGCTTTTTCAACTAAACCTAGAATGTCTGATAAACCAAGCATTCTTCTTGCAATACTGTCAGGATTAAATTTTTCAAATTTATTAATACTTTCACCAGTAGTTATAAATTTTATAGGACATCCAGTTACTTCTTTAACTGATAATGCTACTCCTCCACCACTGTCGCCGTCCATTTTAGTTAAAATAACACCTGTTAAATTAACCGTATCGGAAAATAACTTAGATGAATTAACAGCATCTTGTCCTGTCATACCATCTGCAACGTAAAGTATTTCATTTGCAGAAGTCAAAGTAATAATTGACTCTAGCTCACCCATTAATAAATTGTTTGTATGCAATCTTCCAGCAGTATCAATTATAACTAAATCATTTTTATTTGTTTTAGCATATTTCATGGAATTAGCTACGACTTCAATAGCTTTACTGCTCTGATCAGAATAAAAATCAATATCGTTAGATTTTGAAAGCGTTCTTAGCTGTTCTATAGCAGCTGGACGTTCTAAATCTGCAGCAACCAATAAAGGTTTTTTATTAAATTCCCTTTTCAAAAAGCTAGCAATCTTAGCAGAAGTTGTTGTTTTACCAGAACCTTGAAGACCAGCTAATACTAAAAATGTTACTCCTGATTTATTAAAATTAAAATCTTTTTCATCTGTTGATAAAAAATCAATTAATTCATCTAAAACAATTTTAATAAATTGCTGGCCTGGAGTTATGGAATCAAAAACTTTTGCTCCTAAAGCATTATCTTTAACTCTATTTATAAATGAACTGACTACTTTATAGTTTACATCTGACTCTAAAAGAGCTATTCTAATTTCTCTGATAGCTTTAGATATATTTTCTTCAGAAATCTTACCATGACCTCTGATATCATTAAAAATTTTTGAAAATTTTTCTTGTAATCTATTAAACATCTATAAAAAAACTCGATATAATTAAAGCCTGCAAATTTAGTATTTTATATGTCATAATGCAAGAATATCTTTAGATTATAATTTTATCATAAAATATCTTTAAAAATCTCCTGCAGTTCTTCTAACTACTATTTCTTCAAAAACAGTATTGCCTTTTGCAATAATAGAATTAACAACTGCTTCAGAAACATCATCAATAGATAACATCTCATCTACGGGGAATTCTCCTTCAACTTTATCCCAAAATGAAGTATTTGTTGCTCCAGGATGAATAGATATAACTTTGATATTTTCAGATCTAAGCTCTTCTCTTAGACTAGATGCAAAACCTCTAAGTCCATATTTTGATGCAACATAAGCTGTAGAATTTGGGTATGGATTAATTCCAGCAACAGAATTTATGAAAACTATTTTCCCATTTTTTTTATTAATCATTGAATCAACTACTAGCTTCGTCATAAGGAAAGAACCACGTAAATTTGTATTAATTTGATTATCCCATTCACTAATGCTTATATTTTGTATTTTATTAAAAATACCTATACCAGCATTATTAACTAGCACTTCAACATTTTCAAGATTAATTTTTGATGATATTAATTTTAAAGATTTTACGTCACTTATATCAGCACATATCAAGGAACAAATAAAATTTTTCGATAGAATTTCTTGTTCAACTTCTTTGAGTTTTTTTTCATTTCGTGAAATCATTACAACATGAAATTGTTTTTCAGCTAAATCAATACTTATTTTTTTTCCTAAGCCAGTAGATGCACCCGTAACTATAGCTAATGGTTTATTTGTTGATTTAATCATTTTAAATTTATGATCCTCATTTTTTATAAATTTTAAAGCACAATTTAATACTATAATTTGTTAATTTATAGTAACATGTTTAGAATTATAATTTTAAAAATTATTTTAATGAGTACAATCTTAACTCAGTATAGCCCTTATATAATTTACACATCTGAAGATTTCCATTTAGCCGCACAAAGCATAGCTGATCTGCATGAAAATATAATTCCTCAAATATCTGATTTAGAACCACTTGATATAGAAATCATCTACAAAGAAAATAAGGAAATTGATGAATTCATGAGTTATTTAAACACTTTTGATACTGAATGCAATGAATTTATTTTGGAAACTGAATGTAATGAAAATTCATTATGTAAATGGGATAACGATGAATCTTGTAAAAATATATCAAAATACCTTTTAATCATTGGTGATGAGACAATAATAAATTCTATTTCTTCATCAATGATATGTGGATTAAATAGTTATAGCGACGATTTGTTTAATCTTGACTTTAGTATTGGAAGATTAGTTGTAAACAATCTTGATGATGCAATAAATCAGATAAATAAATTAATCTCATATAATACTAATTTTGAGTCTGGTACTTGGAAAAACAAACTTCTCCTTATTGCTGATGATAATAACAATCCATCTAATCCTAACTCAATTACTGAATTAAATCACACCTTAAATACTTCAAGTATTTATACAAAACTTCAGGATGATATACTTATTCAAACAATCTACGCAGAGGAATTTTCAAACCAAGCTGAGATTACAAATAATATTATTAATTCAATTAATTCAGGTATGGGACTCATCAATTATATTGGCCATGGAACAGATCAAAGCTTGGCACATGAGTTAATTATTAAAATGGATAGAGATCTTGACTTAATTAGTACCAATAATAAACCCCCAATCTGGGTTGTTGGCACATGCAGCTTTGGGAAATATATTAATAACACATGTATGGCTGAAGAACTTATGAAGAGAGAAGATGCAGCAATTGCAATTATTTCTACTAGCGATGGCATACCTGCATCAACAAATAATACATATCTCAATGCCTTTTATGATAAAATTCAGGAATACATATATGGCTCAAATTTAAGGTTAGGAGATGCATTCAAATTAGCTAAATCTGAATTTTCAAATCAAGATTGCACTCCTTATAAATTTCAATTATTTGGAGATCCTGCATTACCCTTAAAATTTCATAAAAAATTAAATAATATTATAGATAGACCTAATAATATTATAGTTGGAGATTTTAATCAAATAGAAATAAATAATCAATACAATGATGTGCATCATTTTAGAGTTGTTGCACCAAATATAATTTCACAAGTTGGAAATTCAGAATATGAAAAGCCAGGTCAAATTTTGTTTGAGGGTACAAGCTATGGTAATTATATAAACTTTCTAACTCCAATTGATGCAATATATAATCAAGCTAAAATTTTTATTTTGAGTGAAAATATATCGGCTATTAATAATAATTTCATTCAAGTTGAAAGCAACTTAAACTTAAATTTGAACTTAGATAACGATATACTTAATGATTTAGTTGGACCTGAAATTTTTATATACCATAATGATATTGAACTTAAAAATAATTCATCTATTTTTAGTCCATTTAATTTCAAAGTAGAATTTAGAGATAGACTTCCAATAAATTTAAGTGGATTTAATTTTCATTTTTTAAAATTTTGGGTAGATAATAGAATCGAGAATCAAATTATATTAAATAATTTTCCATTTACAGCAACATCAGACACCAGCGGATATATTAATTTTTCTATAGATGATAGTTATTTTACAAACCAAAATCACTTAATAAATATTGAGGGTTGGGATATTTTAAACAATAGAAGTGAAATAAATCTTAACCTACAAATCTTAAACGAAACATCTGATTTAATTTTTGATGTTTTCAATTTACCTAATCCTTTTCGTAATAAAACATTTTTTACTTTCAAAATGAAAAAACCTGAGCCAATAAATATTAATCTAAGAATTTTAGATAAAAATGGCAGGGAATTAAAAAAAATTAATGAATTTATATCAGAAGAGCATAGTTATCATGTAATTCCAAATAATGGTTGGGATGGGAAAAATAAATATAATCAAAAACTTAAAAATGGTACTTATTTTTATTTATTAAAAGTTACAAATAAACAAAATGAATTATTACATAGTAAAATTCATAAATTTTCAATAATAAAATGAATGATATCATACTTGCATCTAAAAGTCCCAGAAGAAAAAAAATACTTGAAAAAACAAATTTAAAATTTAAAATATTAAATTCTGAATTTGATGAATCAAAAATTAATTTTAATGATTTCACGCCTTCATCTTATGCAATATGTTTAGCAAGCAATAAATGTTTAAATGTTTCAAATATCAATAAAAATTCACTGGTAATTGGAGCAGATACAGTTGTTATTGCAAAAAACAAAATTCTAAATAAACCAAGTAATAAAGAAGAAGCTATAAATCATCTAAAATTTTTAAGCAATAATTCACATGAAGTATACACTGGAGTATCAATTATTTTAGAATCGAAAAAAATTGAATTATCATTTTTTGAAAAAACAATAGTAAACTTTTATAAAATAAATGAAAAAGAAATTATTTATTATGTAGAAAACTACAAACCATATGATAAGTCTGGTGCCTACGGGATTCAAGATTATAGTATGATTTTTGTTAAAAATATTGAAGGTTGTTTTAATAATGTTATTGGATTTCCAGTATCAAAATTTTATAAATTATGTAGTATGAATTCTACTATTAATAAAATAATTGAGTCTAATAAAAATGGCTAAAGAACAAGAAGAAAAATATTTTTTTAATGATTTTAAGGACAATAGAAAATCACTTAATTTAACTATTGACGAAATAGTTAAATCAACTAAAATTCAGAAACAATACATCATTGCTATAGAAGAGGGTGACTTTAATAAATTACCCCCTGTATATTCTAGGTTATTTTTAAAATCTTATTGCAAAATAACAAATCTTAATCAAGAAAAAATATTATTTGAATTTAGTAAATTTTTAAAGGGCAATAAATCTCTAAGCTCAACAAATAAGACTCCCTCTTTCATTAAAAATAAAAAAAGTTTAAATGATTTAAAATCAAATAATAAATTATTATCGTCTGATGATTCATCCTATTTTGTAAATAGAAAAAACCTACTATCATTTGTATTTGCATTAGTTATAATAGTTTTATCCTGGATTACTATTGCAAGTATATCAAAAAATAATTACATCAAATATCAAACTAAATTTGATAATACTAAACTTAATTGGGATTATTTAAATAACTTAACATTAGCTGATTCACAGTTTGTTACAATAGATGGTAATTTTAAAAAAAATATTATTAGATATGAAATCTTAGAAAATATCAAAAACAAAATTTTGATATCAAATGAAAAAGGAATTCACCTAGAAAATAGAATTCTAAGAAAAAATGATCAGGAAGAAAAGGTTTTTAATAATGATATTAAATTTGGATTACTTAATGGTAAGATAAATCTATTTATTAATAATAAAAAATTAGACTTTATTCATTCAGATAAAGCAATCATTGGTGACATTACTGTTGAAAAGAAAAAAATAAAAATTCTTTTAAAATACTTCAAATAGTAAGTTTCAAAATATAAAATCACTTCAATAAATTAATTCTAATTTATCTAAATAAACTATATAACTATATATAATTTCTTTTTTTTTCTTGCATCTATGTGGGGATTATTAATATAATAGTGGGTTGATGTGGGGATATTTCCCAATCATATAGATGATTAAAAAATTAATAAATAAAAATTATGTCCTTTACTGGAGAATTTTATAATACTATAGATCAAAAAAATAGACTAAGTATTCCAGCTAAATATAGAAAATCGTTGGATATAGTTAATGACAAAACCTTTGTTATAACTAGAGGTTTTGATTCATGTCTATTTTTATATCCGTTAAATGAATGGAAATTAGTTGAAAAACAATTATCATCTTTAAGCTCAATTAGAGGTTCAAACCGAAACTTTATTCGTTCTATAGTAAGATATGCAAACTATGTAAGATATGATTCTCAAGGAAGAATTCAAATACCTGAAAACTTATTAGAGTATGCAAATATTAATAAAAATATTACAGTTATTGGTGTAATAAAAAAAATTGAACTTTGGGATGAAAAAACTTTAAATGATTACGAGAAATCTAAATTAAATTTCACAGATGAGGATTTTAACAATCTCGCAAATCAAATTAATTTTTAATTGATGAAGCATCACTTCCCCGTTTTAAGAAATGAAGTGATTGAAAACTTAGCTATAAAAAAAAATGGTATTTATATTGATTGCACACTTGGATTTGCTGGACATTCAAGCGAAATCCTAAAAAAGATCAACGAGAAAGGCTTTTTGATTGGTTTTGATTTAGATCCTTATGCTCTGAAAAAAGCAAAAGAAAAACTTCAGTATGTGAAAAATAAAAATTTTTCACTTTATCATAAATCATATTGCGAGTTTCCAGAAACTCTATATGAATTAGGTATAAAGAAAGTTGATGGTTTTTTATTTGACTTAGGTATCTCCTCACACCAAATAGATTCAGAGCATAGAGGATTTTCTTATGCACTAAAAAGTAAACTTGATATGCGATTTAATCCAGAAAATCAACCAGATGCTAGAGAATATTTACATAATATAAATAAGAAAGAATTAATACTATTAATTCAAACTTTTGCAGAAATAAGCCATGCAAAAAAAGTTGCAAAAAAAATAATTGATATGAGAGACCAAAATAAAATGGAAACAACAGGAGATTTAAAAAAAGCAATTTATGATTCTTTAGGTGTTTGTAATAATAAAATTTTATCTAGAGTATTTCAATCAATTAGAATTGGTGTGAATGATGAAATAAATAATTTCAAAAAAACTTTAAAATTAGCCCCACAATTTTTAAAAAAAGGAGGCAGAATTGCAGTGATAAGCTTTCATTCAATTGAAGATAGAATAGTTAAACATTTCTTTAGGAAAAATATAATAATGAACGAATATAATTATTTTAAACCAGAAGAAAATTGTGAGAGTCATAGCTTTAAAATCATTACCAAAAAACCAATTGTAGCGTCAAAAGAGGAAATACTTGCAAATTCTCGTTCAAAGAGTGCGAAGTTAAGGATTGCTGAATTAGTATGAAGAAAAAAAATAAATCTTTACATATCTTCATTAAATACATTTTTTCAATTTTTTTATTATCTGCTTTTTTAATCACATTTCTAACGATAAAAAATCAATGTGCAAAACTTAGAAATGAAATATCAGAAATAAAAATATCAAATATTAAGAATAGAAGTATTGTAAAAAGATTGCAAAGTGAAAAAGAAAAATTTTCAAGTGAAAAATTTATTTTTTCTAAAGTTAAAGATAATATGATTGCTAAAGTTCCTGAACCAGAAATAATCGATATTAGAAATGAATAATAAATATTTTGAAATGTATAGTAAAAGAATAAATAACTTAAATGTTATAATAATCTTCATTTCATTATATATTCTATTTAACTTTTTTTATCTTCAAATATTTGACCACCCAGAATTATCAAATCAAATAAATAAAGATTCCATAAAAACTAAAACTTCTATAGGCGAAAGAGGAAAAATTCTAGATAGAAATAAAAATGAATTAGCTATAACAACAAATAAATATGATTTTTGGGTAAATACCTATAAAAAATACGATAAAGAAAAAATAGTCTCTTTGTTTTCAGAGGTTTTTAATAGAGATAAAAATTTTTATTCAAATGAATTAAAAAAACAATCCAATTATTTGATTATTGAAAAAAATGTATCTGATGAAGAAGCATATTTCATATTAAATGAAATTAAAAAAATAAAAGGTCTTAGATACAATAAAAGATCTAATAGATTTTATAAATACGATGAATTTGGTTCACAAGTAATCGGATATGTTGATAATAGTGGCAATGGTATAATTGGTATTGAGGGAGAACTAAACAATATCTTAAATGGTGATACTGTTAAAATAAAATTAAAGAAAGGTGCAAAAGGAAAATACTACGAAGAAGATTTTCTAAATACTCATAATTTAAGTGGTTATGATATCGATTTAACTATTGATATAAATTTGCAAAAAATACTTCAAGAAGAATTGAGAAGAGCTGTGATTGAAAATAATTCAATTTCTGCAAATGGATTAATAGTAAATCCTAAGAATGGTGAAATTTTAGCAATGGCATCAATACCTGATTTTAATCCAAACTACTATAATGAATTTCCAATAGAAAGTTTTAATAATGCTGTTATTTCTAATAGCTACGAACCTGGATCAACATTTAAGATACTGCCATATGCATTAATATTAAATAATGATTTATATGATACTAATGATTCTATTTTTTGTGAGAACGGAGTATATAAATTAAGCAATAATAAACTTATGCATGACCACGAAGAAAATGGAATGCTAAGTTTTGAAGAAATATTAATACATTCAAGTAATATCGGCATTAGCAAATTGTCAGATTTTTATGATAGTAAATCTTTCTTTAAAATAATAAAAAAATTTGGTTTCGGTAACCAAACAAATATACCTCTAAATAATGAATCAAGTGGTAAAATTAGAGTTTTTAATCAATGGTCTCAAACTTCTAAAAACTATTTATCTATTGGTCAAGAGTTATCAATAACCAATCTTCAATTAGCAATGGCTTATTCTGCAATCGCAAATGGAGGGTATTTGCTAAAACCATCTATTATAAAAAAAATATATAAAAATGATAAAGTCATTTATGAAAATAAAAATAAAATAATTAGAAGAGTAGTAGATGAGAATATATCAGAAATGATTTTAGAGATGTTAGGACAGGTTGTTAGTAGAGGAACAGCTACATCAATTGATTTAGCTGGATATGATATAGCAGGTAAAACTGGAACAGCTCAAAAATATAAAAACGGACATCTTAACAACTATATTGCAACATTTGCTTCAATTTTTCCATCTACTAACCCAGATTATGTAATGATTATTTCTATAGATGAACCAGAATATGGAAAGCATTGGGCAAATTTATCTGCTGTACCATCATCACGAGAGGTTATAAAAAGAATACTCATTCAAAATGATTATGCACATGGGAAAATTGCTAAAAACATTGATAAAATAATTAAAATTAAAAATGAAGTAGTTGAAAATACTTTAAGTAAGGATACAAAATTTTTAAAAAATCGATTTCCAAACCTTATAGGAAAAACTTTAAAAGAAGCTTTAAAAATTGCTAAAGAAATGAATTTTATTTTAGAACCATCAAGTTCCTCTGGAAGGATAGTAAAACAATCAATTAAACATGGTGTAAAAATTGATGGTGATGTGATCTGCAAAGTACAATTAAATTAAAAATGAATTTAAAAAAAATAGTAGAAAATATAAATTTTAAGGGTCAGCCAGATGATAGACAAATTTTTAATATTGTTCATGATTCAAGAAAAGTAAAACAAGGGTCATTATTCGTTGCTATTTCTGGTGAAAAGAGTGATGGCCATGACTTTATTTTTGAAGCAATTGACAAAGGAGCAATTGCAATCTTAGCCAATGGTAGATCTCCAGCTACAAATAAGGTACCTATTTTACAGGTAAAAAATCCAAGAAAAATAATGTCAAAAATTGCTGCTAACTTTTATAATCATCCATCAAAAAAAGTAAATATTATTGGTATAACTGGAACAAATGGAAAAACAACAACAACTCAATTAGTTGATTTTATTTTAAAATTTAACAAATTAAGCAGTGGATCACTTGGAACACTCGGGTTCAGTTCACCTACTGGTATAGTTTCGACAGGATTTACTACCCCTGAATCTGTTGATTTACATCAAATAATAAGAACGATGGTTGATGGTGGCATAAAATATATACCAATGGAAATCTCATCACATGCAATCAAAATGCATAGAGTAGATGATATTGATGTTAATATTGCAGTTTTCACTAATTTAAGTCCAGATCATTTAGATTTTCACGGTAATATGAATAATTATTTCAAAACAAAATTAAAACTTTTTGAAAATTTAAATGAAAAATCAATTGCAATAATTAATAATGATGATAAATATGCAAAAAAAATTATTAAAAATTTAAAATGTAAATTTATTACATATGGTTTTAAAAAAGAATCGGACTTTTATGTCAAATCATATGATCTTAAAATTAATGGAACACATGTTACTTTTTCATTTAAAAATAAGGATTTTGATATAAATACTAATCTTATTGGTAGATTTAATATTTATAATTTAATGGGTGCTATACTTACTTCTTTAAAATTAGGTCTAAGTATTGAACAAATTAAATATTCGTTAGAAAATTTCATATCCGTACCTGGTAGATTTGAACAGTTTAAATTAAAAAATGGTAATAATGCAATTGTAGACTATGCTCACACACCTGATGCTTTTAAAAATATTTTATCAAATATTAGAGAATTAACTGATAAGAAAATTGTCACTTTATTTGGTTGTGGTGGAAATAGGGATAAACTTAAGAGACCTCTAATGGCTGAAATATCAGAAGAATTATCAGAAAAAACTTTTATAACTAATGATAATCCTAGATTTGAAGATGAAGATTCAATTATTAATGATATAATAGCTGGGTTTAAGAGTAAAAATTATTCAATAATTAAAAATAGAGAAGAAGCTATAAGAAAAATATGCAATGAATTTTCAAACGTAATGATTGTTATTTTAGGTAAGGGTAGAGATAATTACCAAATAAAAGGTGAGAATAAAATATATCATTCAGACATTGGAATTATTGAGGAATACATTGATGAGAGTTAATATAACAGAAAATAAAAAATTCCTAAAAATGTTTAATAGAATTTATAATAAAAATATCAAGTACATTGATGGAATTAGTATTGATTCTCGTCAGGTAAGGCCTAATGATATTTTCATACCTTTAATTGGAGAAAAACATGATGGGCATCATTATATTGAAGAAGTTTTAATGAAAAAAAATATAATTTGCTTTGATGAAAAAACGAATTTACTTGATGAAAGAATAATAAAAACAGAGTCCAATAAATCTGAAATAATAAATATTGCAAAAAATTGGAGAAAAGAAATTAATTCAGAAATAATTGCTATAACCGGCTCAAATGGTAAAACCACAATGAAAGATTTAATTCATCATATCTTAAATAAAAGTTATAAATGTAGTAAATCCAATGGCAATTACAATAGTACGATTGGCCTTCCTTTAACCTTTCTTAATTGTAAAACAGATGATCAATATACCATAGTTGAGATGGGTGCGAATAATGATGGAGAAATAAAACAACTATGTAGGGCAATTAAGCCTAATTTGAGTCTAATTACTAATATTTCAAACGCTCACATTAAAAATTTTAAATCTATTGAACAAATAGCTGAAAATAAATCTCAAATATTCTTAAATCTTGAAAACGAAGGCACTGCATTCATAAATATAAATGATCAATTAATAAAAAAAATCAGTTTGAAATCAAATAAAATAACATTTGGCTTAAATAACAATAAAGCAGACTATAATGGTAAAATTTTAAATAAAAATGAATTACTAATAAATGATTTAAAAATAAAAATACCTAAACAAATATTTTTTTTAAATGAATCTATACTTGGAGCATATGCAATTTGTAATTTTATTGGATTAGAAGATAGTGTGTTTCAAGAAGCAATTAACACTTTCATAATCCCAAAAGGAAGAGGCGAAATAATATCAAAAAATCAATATAAAATTATTAATGATACCTATAATGCAAGTCCAGCATCTATGAAATTTGGGATAAAAAGATTTTCTAGTATGAGCTGTAAGAATAATAAAATAATTATTTTAGGAGATATGCTTGAATTGGGAGAACATTCAAAAAAAGAGCATGAAAATTTGAGTGTATTTTTAAATCCAAAAGAAATTGATATTGTATTTACCTATGGACCAAAAATGCTTAATCTTCATAAAAAATTAAGTAATAAATTTAAATATTCTCGACACTTCTCTAGTATGTCAGATTTAAAAAAAGAATTTAAAAATATTGTTAAAGAAAATGATCTTATATTTTTAAAAGGATCAAGAAAAATGAAACTAGAAGAGGTTTATAATTAATGTTATACTATTTTCTTCATGATTATTTTAATGTTATAAAATATATTTCATTTCGTGCTGCAGGCGCAGCTATAACAGCCTTATTTATTTGTTTCCTCATCGGGCCTAAAATCATCCGCACACTAATTGTTTTACATTATGGTGAAACAATCCGAAAAAACGGGCCTGAATCTCATCTTAAGAAAGAAGGTACACCTACTATGGGGGGGATAATTATACTTATGTCAATTATCCTTCCCACATTCCTCTGGGCTAAACTTTCAAACCCATTTATTCAAATCATTTTAATATCTGTTATTTGGATGGGATTAATAGGTTTTATAGATGACTATCTCAAAATTAAAAAGAATTATACAAAAGGTTTAATTGCTAGATATAAAATCACAGGTCAAGTATTATTGGGTATATTTATTTCATGTGTTTTATTTTCTTATTCATCCAATAATTATTTTTTTTCATACAATGTAATAATAAATAACATAAATAATCCAATTGGCATAGGGTCCATTTCAATACCATTTATTGCAGATGGGTTTTTAGATCTGGAATATTTATATATTCTTTTAATAATTACAATAATATTAGCAACTTCAAATGCTGTTAATTTAACAGATGGTTTAGATGGATTATCAACAGGACTAACCGCTATATCATGTTTGGTTTTTGCAGTCATATGCTATGCAGGTTCAAGATATGACTTCTCAAATTACTTAAACATAATTTATATACCTAATAGTGGTGAGCTATTTATTTTTTGTTTGGCAGTAATTGGTAGCTGCATTGGTTTTTTATGGTTTAATGCACATCCTGCTAAAATTTTTATGGGCGATACAGGATCGTTATCTCTAGGAGCAGCATTAGGGACTCTAGCAATCTTGTTAAAAAAAGAGATTTTATTAATTATAGTTGGAGGTGTATTTGTAATTGAATCGCTTTCTGTTATTATTCAAGTATTATATTTTAAGTATACAAAAAATAAATTTGGTAATGGTAAAAAAATATTTAAGATGGCACCTTTGCACCATCATTTTGAACTATCTGGATGGAATGAAAATCATGTTGTCGTTAGATTTTGGATTATAGGAATATTACTTGCATTATTTTCACTGACAACTTTTAAACTTCAATAAAATGATAAAGAATATTAAAAATAAAAAAATTACAATTTTTGGTTATGGAATTACTGGTCAAGCTGCAGCAAAATTAGCATATCATTTAGGAGCAAAAATTTTTATAAGTGAAAAAAAACCAATTAAAAATAAAAATTCTTTTTTAAATAAAGTTTTTTTTGAAGAAAACGGACATAGTAAAAGGTCATATGATTGCGATATTGCAATTGTCAGCCCTGGAATAGATACCAATAATATTTTTTTCAAAAAATTCGAAGAAAATTCTATCCCACTATTGAGCGAAATAGAATTTGCATCTTGGTTTTCTAAATCTAAAATAATTGCCATTACCGGCTCCAATGGTAAAACAACTACAGCTTCTATAATCTATAGTATAATAAAAAAAGAAATTAAAAATTGTTTTTTAGGAGGAAATATTGGTACCCCCTTTAGTAAAAATGTTTTAGATGAAATTAATAATAACTATTCAAATCCTATTCATGTTTTAGAACTAAGTAGTTTTCAACTAGAAAGAATAAATTATTTTAAACCATTTATTAGTACCATCTTAAATTTATCAGAAGACCATTTAGATCGATATGAAAATGTTGATGATTATCATAAAGCGAAGATAAATATTATTAAAAATTTTGATGAAAATTGTTTTTTTATTTTTAATAAAAAAGATGCTAAAAAATATAATAATAGCATCATAAAAAAATCAAATTCTATCGAATATGGAATAAATAGCAAATTTTCAAACTTTCAATTAACCTTAGATAATCATATAATAACAAAAAATAAAAAAATGATTGACTTAAGTAAGACAAAATTAATTGGCAAACATAATCATGAAAATATATTAAACTCATTAGAGGTTGCAAATATTTTAAAAATTAAAAAACAAAATATGGCAAGAGCTATTTATGACTTCAAACCCCTTGAACATAGATTTGAATTAATTGGAATTAAAAATACAATTACATTTATAAATGATTCGAAATCAACTAATACTGATTCATCTCTAAAAGCAATAAATTCATGCACTAATGATACTATTATTGTTATGGGTGGATTTTCGAAAGGAAAAGTAAATTATAAAAATAGTATCAAAGATTCTTTAAAAAATTTAAAACATATAATCTGCTATGGTGTTGAAGGCAGAATAATTTTCAACCAATTAAAAAAAATATTTAATTGTTTGTATATAAATGATTTTGAATCTGCTATTTTAAAATCAATAGAATTAGCTAAAACAAAATATACTGTTCTTTTATCACCAGGATGTGCAAGCTATGATCAATTTAATAATTACCAAGAAAGAGGAAATAAATTTAAAGAAATTGTGATGAATTATTTTAAGTAATGAAAAAAAATGTAAAAATATATGATATGCCATTGTTGTATGTGACTATGGGACTAATTTTTTTCGGAACAATTATGCAATACAGTGCGAGTAGTACTATTGCAATAAATAAGTTTGGGTGGGATAATTATAATTATTTTTTAAATAAACATATTTTTAGGCTGTTTATTGGACTATTTGCTATGATTTCAATGTATAATTTAAGATTTAAGCTATTAAAAAAATATTCTAAACATATTTTATTTTTATCATGGTCAGTTATGCTTTTAGCATACTTCTGGAACGCAGGTCCTACTAGAAGATTTTTAGTTATAAATGGATTTAATGTTTTTACAACTTCTGACTTTACTAGATTTGCATTGATTATTTTTACTGCTAACTTTATTTCAACCAATAAAAAAAATATAAATAGTTTAAAAATAATTTTTAATAAGTATTTAATATATGTTTTTATAACATTATTTTTAATCTTACGACAACCTGATTTAAGTTCAACTTTTATAATATCTGTTATAATTTTTTCAATGTTAATTATTGGTGGATTGAAAATCAAATTTATTATTTATACTCTTATTTCCGGGATAATTACAGTTATATTTAGTTTAATACGTTATCCTTTTCAAAAGAGACGCTTTATTAATTGGTTAACTAATTCAAATCCAGATCCAACTTCACAAGTAGAAAGAGCAAAGCAAGCTTTACAAAATGGAGGTTTCTGGGGCAATGGATTTAGTGATAGTTTAATTAAAGAAGGTTTTATGGCTGAGGGACATACTGATTTTATTCTTCCAATAATAGCTGAAGAGATTGGTTTTTTTGGAATATTAATAATATTTCTTTCATTTTTTACTTTCTACTTTTTAAGTATAAAAATAGCTAAAAATGCACCTGATATTTTCAGCTCAATGCTATCTTTAGGTATTGCATACAATATTTTATTTTATTTTTTAATTAATTCAGGTTATGTAGTAGGAATTTTTCCTCCTACAGGCTTAGCAATACCGTTTATAAGCTATGGAGGTTCTCATACTTTATTTACGCTGATTTCCGTAGGAGTACTTCTCAATATATCAAAATATTGTAATATCTATAAAAATAAATTTTTAAGATTATGAAACAAATAAACGAAAATAACATCTTTATTGCTGGTGGTGGAACTGGAGGTCACTTATTTCCAGCTATAACAATTGGTGAAAAATTAAAAAAAAGAGGCATGAAAATAATTTATATTGGTTCAAAATATGGTATAGAAAATATTTTTTTTAAAAAAAATAATATTGAGGCTGAACTATTAGAAATTAAAGGTATTCAAAGAGATTTATCTTTTAAATCAATAATTACAAATCTTTATTTCCCAATTAGATTTATTAGAGCATACTTTAAGTCTAGAAATTTAATAAAAAAATTTAATCCTAAAATTATAATTGGAACAGGCGGATACAGCTCAGGCTTACCTTTACTTGCAGGTATTCATATGAGTATACCAACTATAATCCAGGATCAAAATTCAGTACCTGGTTTGATTACAAAAAAATTATATAAAAAAGTTGATTTAGTGTGTTTAGCATATAAAAGTGCACTTAAATACCTGAATTCTAAAAATAAAATAATAACAGGTAATCCAATAAGAGGTAGCTTGAAATTGATTAATAAAAAAATAGCTAAAAAGAATCTAGGTTTAAATTTAAATAAAAAAACAATTTTTGTTTTAGGTGGAAGTCAAGGTTCAAGAAAAATTAATAATCACATTTTAAATAATATTGATTTTTACACAAAAAATAATTTTCAAATTTATCTTCAATGTGGTTCTAAAAATTATGATTTAATTTCTAAAAGTACTTTCAAAAATAAAAATATTATAATAAAAAAATTTATAAATGATATGTCAACCATCTATTCTGCATCTGATTTGGTAATATCTAGAGCTGGAGCATTAGCAATAAGCGAACTTTGTTTCATGGGCAAAGCAATGATTCTTATCCCTTTCAAACATGCTGCGAATAATCACCAAGAACTAAATGCTTTAGAAATTAAAAAAAATAAAGCTTGTGTCATAGTAAATGAGGATGAATTAAAATTTGGTAATCTAGAAAGTGAATTGAAAAATATTTTAGGTAAAGAAGAATCAATTAAAACTCTAGAAAAAAATTCATTAGAAATATCAAAAATAAATTCAACTGATATAATTGTAGAGAAAATATTAAAAATAAAAAATGCATAAAATTTTTAAAAATACAAAAAAAATTCACTTTATTGGAATTGGTGGAATTGGTATGAGTGGAATGGCTGAATTATTGCATGAAAATGGATTTAAAATAAGTGGTTCAGATATCAAAGAGTCAGAAAGGACGATTCATTTAAAAAAAATTGGTTTAAAGATTTCAAATTCACATAATAAAAATAATATAAAATCAGCTAATTTAATTGTCTATTCTGCTGCTATTGATTCACAAAATCCAGAAATTATTGAAGCCAAAAAACAAAATATTCCTATTATTAAAAGAGCAGAACTTTTGGGTGAACTGATAAAATTAAAAAAAACTAGTATTGCAGTATCAGGAACTCACGGTAAAACTACTACAGCTTCTATGATAGCATGTATTCTAATAGAAGCAAAACTTGATCCAACAATTATTATAGGTGGGATTGTAAACAAATTTGATAATAATAACATATCAGGAAATGGTGACTTGATCGTTGTAGAGGCAGATGAATTTGATAAAAGCTTTTTATCATTGCAACCAACATTCAGTGTAGTAAATAATATGGAATTGGAACACTTGGATATTTATAAAGATATAGATGATTTGAGCGATACATTCATAAAATTTATCAACTCTACTCCTTTTTATGGTACAGTTTCAATTTGTATTGATTCTCAACAAATTAAAAATATTTTACCACGAATAAACAAAAACTTTAAAACTTTTGGAATAACAAATAAAAATGCTAATGTTATCGGTTATAACTTAAATTTTAATAAAAATAATACTTTTTTTGATGTCAAAATAAATAAAAAATATACACTAAATATAGTTCTTAATGTACCAGGACTTCATAATATTTATAATGCTCTTGCAGCTATCACTCTTTGTCTAGATTTAAACATATCTCATGAAAAAATTATTGACGGATTAAAAAAATATAATGGAGTTAAAAGAAGATTTGAAATTAAGTATAAAAATATTAATAATAGAAAAATAAAAATAATTGACGATTATGCTCATCATCCAAGTGAAGTAAGCGCAACGATAAGAGCTATAAAATCTGGTTGGGAAAAAAGGAGGCTTATTACAGTTTTCCAACCACATCTTTTTTCAAGAACAAAAGATTTTTATAGAGATTTTTCAAATGCATTAAATGATGCAGATATAAATTTTCTAGTTCCAATTTATCCTGCTCGAGAAGCTCCAATTAAAGGTGTATCTTCATTACTTATTGGTGATAGCCTTAAAAATATCGATCACAAGTATACTTATACATTAAACGATAAAAAAAGAATACCTGAAGAAATTAATAAAATAGTAGAAGAAAATGATATAATATTATTTATGGGAGCTGGTGATATTTATAAAATGATTGAACCTACTTATCAAAAAATATATGAGAATTAATTATAAAAGATTAGAATCAGATTTAAAGAAGATTGGCTCAGATTATATAATTAATGAGCCAATGAAGAAACATACAAGCTTTGGCATAGGAGGACCGGTAGATTTTCTGATTTTACCATCTGATAATTCCCAAATTCCTGCTATTATAAGAAGTATTAATATGAATAAAATTAATTTTATTTTTCTTGGTTCAGGATCAAATATTTTAGTTTCTGATAAAGGTATTAGAGGAGCTGTAATATCACTAAAAAAATCATCTAAAAAAATTATTTTTGATAATTCAACTGTACATGTAGATTCAGGAGTGATGCTCAGTGCTTTGGTACAAGAAATTCATAAAAAAAATATTACAGGTTTTGAAACTTTAATGGGTGTACCTGGAACACTTGGTGGTGCCTTAGTGATGAATGCCGGAGCATTTGGTTCTGAAATTTCTAATAATCTTATTTTTGTAGAAACAATAAATATTCTTGGTGAAAAAAAGAAATATAATGTGGATGAAATTGATTTTGAATATCGAAAATCTAATTTTCCAAAAAATGAAATAATTATTAATGCTCTATTTAATTGTAAAAAGGGATTAAAAAGTAAGATTTATGATAAAAGAGATATTGCCTCTAAACAAAGGAAAACTACTCAGCCACTTACTTATAGATCAGCAGGAAGTATATTTAAAAATCCTAAAGAAAATGCTGCAGGATATTTAATAGATAAAGCAGGGTTAAAAGGTATGCAAATAGGTGGTGCTAAAATCTCTGAAAAGCATGCAAATTTTATAGTAAATCTTGGAAATGCAAAGTCTGCTGATGTTTTAGAATTAATAAATATTATAAAAAATAAGATAAATCAAATGTATAAAATTAAATTAGAATTAGAAATAAAAATCATTGGAGAATCGTAGTATGAAAAATATTTTTAAAATTTACTATATTCTTATATTTTTATTATCAATTTCATTAATAACAAAATATTTACAAATAAGAAAACCATTAATATTAACAAATATATTAGTAGAAGGTAACAACTACGTAAAAAAAGATTCGATAATTAATTCTTTAAAAAGCAAGTATGTTAATAGTAGCATATTAGAAATCAATTTTAAAGAAATAAAAGAAACTATTTATAAAAATAAATTTATTGATAAATTAAAAATTTATAGACGGATGCCTTCAACATTAGTTATCGAAGTTGAAGAAGTTAAACCAATAGCATTAATTGATGTAAAAAATCAAACTTTTTTTATTGATAAAAATCTAAAATACATCAGAGCAAATTATAAATCAATTAATCACTTTTACAATACTCCTGTAATTAACGATATAACTAATGATAAAAGAAATTTATCTAAAGCTGGACATATTATTGAAAATTTTATTTTAAATGATAAACTTTTTGATAAATTAAATGAAATTAATTTTTCTAATGATAAAATAACTTTAATAATGAATGACAATACCAAAATTATTTTTGCTAAAAATAATCATTTAAATAACTTAAAAAAATTCATTGAATTTCATAATCAAATTATTATTGAGAAAGGAATAAATCTTGAAACTTTTAAATATATTGATGTATCAATACCAAACCAAATAATTGTTAAAAATAAAATAGTTTAAGAAATGAAAAATAAAATAATCACAGGGATAGATGTAGGAACAACAAAAATTGCAGTAATAATTGCTGAGTCTGATAGTGAATCAATTAATATTTTAGGATTTGGAGAAAGTTTATCAGAAGGCCTTAGAAAAGGAGTTGTTGTTGATATTGAAAAAACATCTAATGCAATTGAAGAAGCAATTAATAAAGCAGAGGAACAAGCAAAAATAGAAGTTGAAACAGCGTATGTAGGTATTACTGGGGAGCATGTAAAGGGTATAAATTGTTCTGGTACTATAACTATATCTAATAATGAATATATGAATCCCGCAGGTGAAATAATATCAAAAGAAGATATTAAAAAAGTTTTGGAGTCAGCAGAGGCTATGAGTCTGCCACCTCAAAGAAAAATTCTACATACATTATCAAGAGAATTTAAAGTTGATGATAACCCAAATATAATTAATCCAGAAGGTTTATCAGGTCACAGATTAGAAGCAAATGTGCATCTGGTTACGATTGCTAGAAATATAGAAACTGATTTGAAAACTTGCTTAGAACGTGTTGGTATTGAGTTTGATGGTTTAATTTTAGAACCACTTGCATCAGCAACATCTGTATTAGATAAAAATGAAAAACAATTAGGAGTTTCGTTAATTGACATTGGAGGTGGAACAACTGATATAATCATATATAATAACAAGTCAGTAATTCATACAGCAGCAATACCTCTTGGTGGAGAAAGCCTAACAAATGACATTGCATTAGGCCTTACTGTAACATTAAATCAAGCAGAAAAATTAAAATGTGAACACGGGTTGGCAAAAGAATCATTAGCATCTAAAGAAGATGAAATTGTAATTAAAGGAGTTAATGGAAGAGGGGACTCAAAAGTATCACAAAAATCACTTTGTTCTATTATTGAGGCTAGGATGAAAGAAATTTTTTACTTAGCAAAAAATGAAATAAAAAAAATAGAAAATGAATGCAACTTAAATTTTGGTGTTGTCATTACTGGAGGAGGATCAAAACTTAAAAATATCAAAGATTTAGCAGCTGAGGTTTTTGAATTAGACATTCAACAAGGCATCCCTAATTCGATAAATGGAATTGATGATATTATAAATAATCCTAGATACGCTACAACAATTGGATTGGTGAAATATATAAATGAAAATAAAGACAAAGATTTAAGAATGATTAAAAATGATGAAGATTTAGAACTATTCGAAATTTTTAAAAAATATTATAAAAAAATTATTAAAAAATTAAAACTTAAATAGAAAGGAAATAATATGTTATTTGAACCTGCAGATATTAAAGATCAAAAAGCTAAAATATTAGTTATTGGTGTTGGCGGAGGTGGAGGAAATGCATTAAATAGAATGATAGATGAAGGGATGACTTCTGTTCAATTTATCGCAATTAACACTGACGCACAAGATCTAGAAAATAATAATTCACAGACAAAACTTCAAATTGGAAAGGAGCTTACTAAAGGTTTAGGTGCTGGTGCTAATTCTGAAGTTGGAAAAGCTGCTGTTGAAGAAAATAAAGAAGTTATAATTCAAGATATTAAAAATGCAGATATGGTATTTATTACAGCTGGAATGGGAGGTGGTACTGGTACTGGAGCAGCACCTGCAGTTGCAAAAATTGCAAAAGAACTTGGAGCACTTACAGTTGGTATCGTTACTAAACCTTTTGCATTTGAAGGACCAATAAGAAAGAAAAGAGCTATAGAGGGTATTAAAGAGCTTAAAAAAAATTGTGATACTCTTTTAGTAATTCCTAACGAAACTCTTCTTGAATTAGCTGATAATTCAACTACTGTGAATGAATCATTTAAATTAGCCGATTCAGTATTGAATCAAGCGACTAAAGGGATATCTGATTTAATCAATAAGCCTGGATTAATAAATTTAGACTTTGCAGACGTAAAAACTGTTATGCATAATATGGGAGATGCAATTATGGGTACTGGTATAGCTCAAGGAGAAGAAAGAGCAATCTTAGCTGCTCAAGAAGCAATTAATTCTCCATTACTACAAGATGCAAATATAAGAGGAGCTAAAGGTTTACTTGTAAATATTTCTGGTCCAACTGATATGACTATTCATGAATTAAATGATGCATCAAGTATTATCTATGAGGAAGCTGGTGAAGATGCAAATGTAATCCTTGGTTGTGTAGTAGATGATAATCTCAAAGATCAAATACATATTACCGTAATCGCAACAGGACTAAATGATGAAGAATATCCAAAATTTTTCTCGAAAGAAAATGAATCTAGATTTTCTTTACCAATAAATAAAGAAACTGAAGAAGTAAGTAAGAATACGCAAGAAGAATCTGAAATAGAAAATAAAAAATCTGAAGATATTATGTCATTTGGAGAAGAATTAGAAGTTCCAACATTTCTTAGGAATAAAAACTCGTAAGAGTAATCTCTATAGAAGTGCCATGCTTGCTTGAATTAGTAAGTTTAATTTTTCCTTTATGAATGTTCTCTATAATTCTCTTAGTTAAACTGAGACCTAATCCCCATCCTCTGGATTTTGTACTATAGCCAGGCTTAAAGATTTGTCTTTTATCTTTTGGTAATATTCCTATACCATTATCATTAAAATATATTTTAATTTTATCTTCTTGCTTAAAAGCTGATATATCAATTATTCCTTGGTCATCTTTTATCGATTCAATGCTATTTTTTATTAAATTTTCAAATGACCAATAAAGTAAAATATAATCACCTTTTATAGCATAATCATTAGGAAATGATAGTTTTATTTTTATTTTTTTAGATTTAGGTATTCTTTTTTTATAGTATGTGATTAAATCTTCTAATACTTCATTTAAAATAATCTTTTTTAATTTTGGCTTCGAACCAATTTTATTAAATTTTTCAGATATATTTTTTAAATGATTAGTTTCATACTCGAGTTGTTCAAGAGCCTCGGGTCTATTTTCAGAATCATTTTTCAATATATCAAGCCAGCCCATTATTGAAGAAATTGGTGTACCTAATTGATGAGCTGTCTCCTTAGCCATACCAACATATATAAGATTTTTTTCACTTACATTCAAAAACCTGTAACTCATAATGATTAATGCAAGTAAAATAATAGCAAAAATTAACTCAACGTATGGTATCCATTTTATTAAATTAATTAAATCTGTATCACCATAATGAATTTGAATCAAAGGAATATTTTCGAATTCCATTATTGTCAAAGGTTCAAAGTTTTGATCCATCGTTTTAATTTTATTTTCAACATAATTTTGATACTCATTAGTATTTTTGGCAAATTCAATTTCGATGTTTAAATGTTCATATGAAAAATTTCCATCGCTCAACTGTGTTTTAATTATCATCGGAATATCTAATTCTTTTATTAATGGAAGTAAAACTTCAAGCAGGTAATCAGAGTTATCTTCCGTACTAACTACTTTTTGATGATAAATATTTAAGACTGTTTTTATTTGTTGATTTAGCTCGTATCTAAATTGATTAATAATTTTTGTATTGATATAAAAAAATAAAGTAGCTAAACCAATTACAAATAAAAAAAGTAATAGTCTTAAATTTGTAAAAATTTTATAATTCAACATTTCTTTTCCTTAAAATTCCAAATATTATAATTAAAAAAATAAATGAATAAGTAATTCTTGAAATTATCAAACCATTCTTTAAATCATTTGGCTTAAACTCCATAGTATACTCTTTTTCTCCGCTTGGAATAATGAAACCTCTAAATAAACCATTAATTTCAAAAATCTCTATATTTGAATTTGTGAATTTCCATCCTGGATAATAAATTTCACTTAGAGCTACCAATTGCGGTTTTTCAAAATCAGTTTTAAAAACAATTTTATCGGTATCCCAATTTACTAACTCTATAAATCGTTTAGAATCTATGTTATTATTTTTTATTTTTTCTAATTTTGTAAATATTTTATTGCTTTTATTTAAATATGATAGGTTTATTGGGTTAAAATCAGAACTTGTAATTTTTTCTAATAAAACATTTTCATTATCTACAAATTCAAAATCATTTACAATAAATATTCTATCTAATACACTTTTATTTTTATAGATAAATGTTTCCTCATATTTATTTAATCTAGCATTATTAGAAAAATATCCAAATTTTCCATCTACTACTTCAAAATTTTCAATAAATCCTAACTGAGTATGAATGATATATTTAATATTAAGAGATTGTAATAAACCATAATTATAACCCCCACCCTTTTTATATATGGTATTAAGTAATTTATCATATAAGTTTAATTTTGCAGGATGATAACCACTAATTGACTCTATATTAAAAGCAGCCCACCTATTCATATTATCAAGATTTGTTAAATCAAGTACTCGGAACTTTTCTTTATCTTTTTTAAGATATTTAACTACCTCATCTGATTCTAAATATTGTTCAAGGTTAATAGATTTTTTTGTTATATTTTTATTAGGCTCATGCTTTGATGGAGAAATAATATCTGCATTAACTCTAATATAATCTGAGATTAATAAGACTCCAATTAAAAAAATATATTTTTTTTTATTAATATGAAATTTTTCTCTAAATAAGCTTAGAAGAATTATTGATATTAAAATTGAGATGATTACTAAATGATCTACCCTAAAATTATTCAATAAATTATCATACGAATCATTTACATTTATTAAAATTCTTGTTAAATCTTCTTTGGATTGATTGCTATTCTGAAAATATATTTGCGAATTAAGTAATTTATAATCATTATTAATTAACTCCTGTAATAAAATTGAATCATTCCTAGTATGAAAACCATCTTTATCTAAATCAGTTTTTTTCAATAAATTTTGATGCTGATTTTTAATATTTAAAAATATCTTTTCACTTTGTGTATTTTTTATCCCGTATTTTTCAAGATTAAAAAAAACTGGTGGATTAAGCATGCTGATAAATGTTAAAACAATTAAAATAACCAATGAATTTATTATTCTATTTTTATAAACTTTATTTTTTAATAAATCAAAAATATTTAATAAACCAAAAGCTGCGAATATATAAATGGAAAATTGAAATATTATTAAAATAAATATTGGTACTCTAAACTTGTTAAAGAAAGGTAAATAAGTATAAAAAATATTATAAAAAGATATAAAATTTTTTCCTAACGATAGCAAAAATGAAAAAACTATTACTACACCAAAATATACTTTAATATCATATTTAAGATTAGATTTTAAAAAACCTAATAAAGCTAAAAATAAAATAAATATACCAATGTAGTTAGGAAAGTCCGTCATTGGTAAAAATCCCCAGTAATCTCGTCCTCCAAACCCATAAAAATATGGAAGAATAAAAGTTAAAGATTCTTGAAAGTTAAGAGACCATTGAGTTGCATTTTCAATACCAAATCCCCCACTTCTTGAACCTCTTGTTGAAAATTGTGAATAATTTAGTATAGGAAGATATATTTTTATTGATGTTAAAAAACCTATAAAAAGTGAAAAAATAATTAAATACTGTCTACTTAAATATCCTTTAATTTCTCTATTAACTTGATAGTGAAAGAAAAATTTAACTAAAATATAAATAGCTATCATTATCCAGGTATAATAAATCATTTGTACATGGCCTCTCAAAAGCTGAAAACCTATGAGCAAAGACAAAATTACAAAGTCTGATAAATTATTTTTTTTATGTAGTTTAAATATTAAATATATAATCCAAGGTAAATAAGATATCGTCATAATCTGACTACCATGTCCATGGACTAAATATGCAACCATGTATGGTGAAGTAGTAAAAAGTATTCCAAATAAAATAGAAATATTTTTAGGAACTTTCAAAAAACTCAAAAATTTATACATTCCGACAGAAGCAAATAAATAATGAAAAATAAAATTCCAAAACCATGGCATACCTAAACCGTATAAGAAGTTAATTAAATAATGAGGAGTATAAAATTCATTTGTATTCAATAATGAGTGAACAGTTGGCATCCCAGAAAATACGTAAGGAAACCAATAAGGAAATGATCCTGTCTGATTTTTTATATTTTGTATTGATTTTTTTACAGCTTGAGGAGCTAATGAATCACCACTCATAAATACTAATTCCCCTATTAAAAATTGATGAAATAGTATTGTTAAAACGATAAGTGTTAATGATATTACTAAACTATATTCTGATATTTTTTTCATATACGTATAATTCGTTTAACCCAATATAAAGGTAAAATAAAAAAATTAATTAAACACGAAATCAAAAAAATAAAAAAGTTATTGTGCTTGTAAATAAATTTAATTTGACTAAGAAACATATGATATCTCTTTTTAAAGCTATGGTTACCAATAGAATATGAGACTTCATGCTCAATTGGTTCTGATTCAATTAGGTAAGAATTGAATCCTTTAATTGATGCTCTATGACATAAATCAACATCTTCGTAATACATCTTATAATCAATGTCAAACCCATTTAATAATTCAATTGTACTTTTACTAATAAATAAGCAACATGCAGTAACATAATCAACTTTTTTTGCTTTATAAAATATATTATTCTCAAATTTATTGATACCAATATGTCTTGCTATTCCTAAAAACTTATTATATGTTCCTCCAGCAAACCATAGTTTTGATGAATTAGTATACAAAATTTTGGGAGCATATAAATTTTCTTTTCCATATCTATTCATATTTATCAAAAAATTTTGAATTATTTTCTTAGATAGTATAGTATCATTATTAAGTAATAAATAATATTCAGCATCAGTTTTTTTTAACTTATTAAAAGCAAAATTATAGCCTCCACCAAAACCTAAATTTTTTCCAGTTTGATGAACTTCAACGTTATCAAATTTTTCTTTTAAAAAAATGATAGAAGCATCTTGTGAATTATTATCAATTACGTCAATTGATAAATTTTCATAATCACTATCTAAAACAGATTGAACACATCTATTTAGAATTTTTTCTCCATTATAATTCAGTATTAAAACTTTTATATGAGGTGAATTATTCATTAATGAAATTTAAAATATTCTTTGCATAAGTTTTAGTAGATAACTTTTTTTGCATATCAGTAAAACCAGTAAATGGTTTATCATTTTCAATACATTCTTCAATAATTTCTTTCAATTCGTTAACATTTTTATTTTTAAATATAAATCCAGTATTTTCGTTTATTAATTCTTTTAAACCTGAAACATCACTACATATAACTGGCTTATTGAATT
>CETL01016576.1_pt1 | contig 27796 bp, 28 predicted proteins | sample 356371 | NCBI WGS metagenome assembly CETL01 (sample SAMEA2622518, study PRJEB7988) | marine metagenome | biome: marine biome (ENVO:00000447); feature: surface water layer (ENVO:00002042); material: "saline water (ENVO:00002010), including plankton (ENVO:xxxxxxxx)" | depth 5 m | reverse complement strand
AAGACTGGAGATATAATTCTTGCTGTTCCCTCCTCAGGAATTCACTCAAATGGATACTCTTTGGTTAGAAATATTTTAAAAAAAAATAAAATATCCGTCAAATTAAAAAAAGAATTACTCAAACCAACTAAAATCTATGTTAATGAAATTTTAAGTTTATGTAAAAAAAATTTAATACACTCAGCATCAAATATCACGGGTGGTGGTATCATTGAAAATATTGTTCGGTCTATCCCAAATAATCTCACGGCTAACATTGATTTATCAAAAATAAAAATCCTAAAAATTTTTAAATGGCTAAAATCAAAAAATATATCAGACAAGGAAATGTTGCGTACATTTAATTGTGGGGTGGGATTTTGTATAATCGCTAAAAAAAAAAATTTTAAATCAATAAAAAAATTTTTTAGCAAAGATTTTATGCCTTATGAAATTGGATATATATCTAAAAATGATAAAAATTTAAAATTATATAATAAATTAAGATGGTAAAAATTAATACTTGTATATTTATTTCGGGCAGGGGAACGAATTTAAAAAAACTTATTCTTAATGCTAATGGTTATAATTTCCCGATAAAAATAAAGTTTGTTGTATGTAATAATAAAAATGCACCTGGACTTGAGTTCGCTAAGAAATGGTCAGTGCCATATTATATTCATAATTCTAATAAAAATTTAGCTGAGAGTAAATTGTTAATCAAACTTAAAAATCATAAAATCAACTTAATATTATTAGCCGGCTATATGAGGATTTTATCAAGAAGATTTATTCGTATGTATGGTAAAACTATAATTAATATACATCCATCTCTTTTGCCTAAATTTAAAGGGTTAGATACATTTAAAAAAGTTTTAGATAAAAAAGAAAAAAAAACTGGTTGCACTGTTCACCATGTTAATGAAAAAATTGATGGGGGAAAAATTATTTTAAAAAAATTTTTTTATGTTGATAAAAAAGACAATATTGAGTCACTCAAAAAAAAGACGCAAAGCCTAGAATATAAGGCATTTTCTGAAGCAGTAATAAAGGTTTTAAAATAAATTATTTTTTAAAAAAAAAACTAATTTCAATTTTAGCGTTATCAACAGAGTCGGAGCCATGTACAGAATTTTTATCTATTGAAATGCCATATAATTTTCTAATTGTTCCTTTTTCAGCATTTTTTGGATCTGTTGCTCCCATAATTTCTCTATTTTTGGTTACAGCATCATCGCCTTGTAAAATCATTACTTCTATAGGGCCTGATGATAGATAATTACACAGCTGATCATAAAAAGGTTTTGATTGATGAACTTTATAAAATTCTGCTGCTTCATCTTTCGAAATTTGAAGTTTTTTTGTTTCTATAATTCTTAAATTGTTTCTAGAAAAAATCGATTTTATTTTGTCAGACAAATTTCTTTCAATTGCGTCTGGTTTAATAATTGAAAGTGTTTGTTCAATATTACTCATAATTTTCCTCTATTAATTGATTTAACAATCTTACTCCAAACCCTGTGGCCCCTCCTGAGTTTAATGCTCCACCGTATTTAGAAAAAGCCATTCCTGCTATATCTAAATGAGCCCAGGGTGTTTTATTTAAAATAAATCTTTGAAGAAATTGAGCAGCTGTAGTGGATCCCGCCCCACCGACATAGTTAATGTTTTGCATGTCTGCATTTTTAGAGTTCATAAGCTTGTCATAATTTTTATGAAGAGGCATTCTCCAAACTTTTTCTTCCACTTTTTCACCCGCATTATAGATTTGTGTGGATAATTTATCATCATTGGAAAATAATCCAGCATACTCAGAGCCTAAACAAACAATTATTGCACCAGTCAAAGTTGCTAAATCAATTATAAATTGCGGTTTAAATTTTTTCTCAGTGAAAGTTAATGCATCAGCTAATACAAGTCTTCCTTCAGCATCTGTGTTTAATATTTCTATAGTTTTACCGCTGTAGGACTTAACAATATCTCCAGGTCTCTGAGCATTACCGCTTACCATATTTTCTACAAGACCAACTACACCTACTGCATTTACTTTTGCTTTTCTTAAAGCTAAACTTTTCATCAGTCCCACTACAGTTGCAGAACCTGCCATATCGTAAGTCATATCTTCCATAAATTTGGCCGGCTTAAGTGAATAACCTCCTGTATCAAAACATACACCCTTGCCAACGAATGCTAAGGGTTTTGAATTATTTTTTGCCCCGTTCCATTCCATTGTCACTAAATACGATCCTCTTATGCTGCCTTGTCCAACTCCAAGCAAGGCATTCATTCCTAGTTTTTTGAGTTTTTTTTCATCGTATATATTAATTTTTAGACCAAACTTTTTGAGCATATTAATTCTTTTCGCGTATTCATCTGGGTGAAGAATATTTCCTGGCTCAGAAACTAGATCTCGTGCAAAAAATGTACCTTGTTCCAAGGCTTTAAATTTTAGCTGATACTTATCTGATGGTTTATTTTTATTCCCAACTATTTTTAAAGATATTAACCTATCATTTTTCTTTGATTTATATTTATTAAACTCATATGATTTTAATTTTAAACCATGAAGAAAGTGGCCCAAAAAATTTCCTTGTTTACTTAAAACGCTATCAGATACTATAAAGTACTCACTTTTTTTTCCATTATTTACTTTCCCGTAAAACTCAGCACCTAAATTTTCTATTTCAGCAGTTTTAAAATTATTTTTTATTGAAACTAAAATAATTTTTTTTTTAGAACTTACTTCAAAAACGAAAAGATTTTTTTTTAAATCATAATTTTTTAATAAGTCATTAATGTACGAAAATTCTGAGCTAGTGAGATATTTTTTTAATTTGTTTATGTTAAATTTCTCATCAGAAAACAAGACTAAATTAGACGAAAAATCGCTGCTATTTTTCTTAAGGTAATTTATATTAATTGACATAATTCTATTTTTTTAGAGTTAGATGGTATATATGCACGAATATATCATATTTCAATGGAATATTTTACACCGTGTACTATCATAGGTTGAGTTTTAACTAAAGTTGCATTATTTATATACTTCTAATTTTCATGGTAAAAAACAAAATATATAATTATATCACCTTAGAATTAATCAAGTCCTTTATTCTGATATTGGTTTCTTTATCATTAATAGCCTGGACTGTAAGAGCGGTAAATTTTTTAGACCTAATAGTGGATAGTGGGTACTCTACTTCAACTTACTTTATTTATTCATTATTGAATGTTACGAATATAATGACAAAATTTATTCCGCTTAGTTTTTTACTAGCTCTTCTTTTGACTATAATTAAGTTAGAAAGACAGAATGAGTTGTTAGTATTGTGGACCTCTGGAATAGCTAAATTACAGATTACAAATTTGTTTTTCAGATTGTCATTAATAATTCTTTTAGTCTACTTGTTATTTTCAACTGTTATTACCCCTACTGCTTTAAACAAATCTAGAAATTTAGTTAAAAAATCTGGGGTTGATACTGTTTCAAATTTAATCAAACCTAATTCTTTTGCAGATACTTTTAAAGGTTTGACTTTTTATATCGGTCAAAAAGATGATAATATTATTAAGGATATTTTTATTAAAGATGATGGTAATAACTTAAATAATTTGTTACCTGAAGAAGATATCTCTCCCAAAAACCAAACTATTATAGCGGAAAAAGGTATAATCGATAGAAATAAAATTATTTTGGAAAAAGGAGTCATACAATCTTATGAGGAAAATAATACTTTAAAGATCATTCAATTTAATAAGACCCAGTTAAATTTTGCAAATTTGGACAATAGAGTTATTAAAGATGTGAAAATTCAGGAAACTTCAACTTTGAAGATTTTAATGTGTCTAAAAAATTATTATTTAGATGAAGTTGATAGTTATAAATATATCAAAAATTGTCCAAAAGATAATATTGCAATTGTTATAGAAAATTTTTCTAGAAGAATTATTATGCCATTGTATATTCCTCTTATTTCTATTTTGATATCTTTTTTATTAATTTACTCAAAAAACAAAAAAAATAAAATTATTAATCGATATATTTTTTTTATTTTAAGTTTTTTCCTTTTAGTGGTTTCTGAATTATCAGTAAGATATGCAGGAATTTCTAAAATAAATTTTAATATTTATCTTACTGCTCCGTTCATTTTATTACCAATATTATATTTTTCATTAATGAAAAAATTTAAAGGGGAACTTAAATGAATAATAAAATTAACAGCTACATAATAGGATGTTATTCAAAGGTAGTTTTGAATATTATTTTTGTAGCTTTCTGTTTAGGTTTAATTTTAAATTTATTTGAAGAAGTGGAGTTTTTTAAAAATTCTGGAGAAAGTTTATTTTTACCTTTTATATTAACATTATCTTATATACCAAATTTAATTTTTATAAAACTAATGCCATTTATTATTTTTGTTGCTTCTATGTGGTTTTTCATATCTATCAAAAATAACAACGAGCTTTTAACTTTAAAAGTTTTTGGTTTTTCTAACGTTAAAATTATATCTATAATTAGTTTATTATCATTCGTGTGGGGCTTCATGATTTTGATTTTAATAAATCCAATTACAGCTAAAATGGTAAAATACTACGAAAAAACTAAATCTAATTACGCCAAAGACGTTGACCATTTAGTAACAATAAATAGAAACGGTGTCTGGATTAAAGAAAAGTTAAATCAGGATCTATATATAATAAATGCAGATAGGTTGGATAACAATCATCTTATTGATGTATCGATTAATATTATTTCTAAAAACAATTTCGTAAAAAAAAGAATTGAGTCCGATAAAGCAAATGTAATTAATAATGAGTGGGAATTAAACAATCCAAGAATATTTAATTTTAAAGAAGACGGTAATATCGAAGTAAAAAATCAAAATAAAATGACATTTTCATCATTTTATAATGTTGATAAATTAAATAATCTTTTTAAAAACTTAGATACAATATCATTTTTTGATCTTATTACCGAAAATAAAAATCTAATATTAAGGGGATACGAAAGATCGACAGTATCCGAGAGAATTAATTCATTTTTTGCTCTTCCATTTTTTTTAGCTCTGATGACTATTTTAGCGGCTATTTTTACCATGAATAATAAAGCCACAAATAACATTAATTATTTAATGATAGCTGTTTTAACATGTGCAATTATTTACTACATGAAGGATTTATCAGTTGCGTTAGGAAAGTCTGAAAGATTATCACCTGAAATGTCTGTTTGGATACCCGTGATTATAATAGGTTTAATTAATAGTATTGGATTGCTTCAAATAAATGAAAAATAATTTTTTAAAAATTATTGGAGTAATCTTTTTACTTTTAATTTCATCAGAATTATTTGCTGAAGAGCTTAAAATTAGTTCATCTGAAATTAAACTTAACAAGAAAGAATTCAAGTTAAGCTTAAAGGGTAATGTTAGTGCGATTGACGAAAATTCAAATTACTTAGAAACTGAGCAAGCTGAATATTTTAAAAAAAAAGATTTATTAAATAGCTTAGGTCCAACAAAAATTAAAACATCGAAAAATTATGTTTTTGAAGGCGAAAATGTAATTTTTGATAATAAAAATAAAATTATAAAGTCTGACTTTGAAACTAAAATTATTGACCCGGATGGAAATGTTTTTACGGTCGAAATGTTTAATTATAATTCTAGAAATAATATTTTTTTTTCTAAAGGCAATATAAGATTAAAAGATAAAAATAAAAATATTTATAAATTCAGTGAACTTTATATCGATGAAAATAAAAAGAAGATTGTGGGTTCTGATGCAAAAATGTTTTTTAATGATAATAGTTTAAAATCTGACCCAAAAAATAATCCAAGATTGTTTGCTAATAGCATTGCAATAAGTGAAAATGTTACATCTGTACAAAAAGGGGTATTTACTTTCTGTGAATTTAGAGAAGATGAAAAATGTCCTCCATGGGAGCTAAGAGCAAAAAAAATTAGTCACAATAATTCAAAAAAAACTGTTTATTATGATAATGCTTTCTTGAAAATTTATGATTTCCCAATTTTTTATTTTCCTAGATTTTCTCATCCAGATCCGACAGTTGATAGAAGATCCGGATTTTTAATTCCAACATTTATAAACAGTACAAATGTCGGGGGTGGAGTTCAAATTCCATATTTTTGGAATATTGCAAAAGATAAAGATGTTACTTTTACTCCTAGACTACACACAAGTAATAATCCTCTATTCTTAGCAGAATATAGACAAGATTTCGCCAAGTCCTCTCTTATTCTGGACGCTGGATACTCTGAAGGATATAAAAAGAAAACAAATTTAAAAACTCCTGGTTCAAGATCACATCTTTTCGGTAAATTTTATAGAAATTTATTTGAAAACGAAGATAGTTTAAGCAATATAGAGGTTAACATACAACATGTATCTAATAGTACATATCCAAAAATAAATAAACTTGAAACAACGCTAGTGGATTATATGGACAGTACACTAAAAAACACCATTGATTATAATTTTCAAAAAGAAGATTTATTTTTCAACACTAAAATTTCTGCCTTTGAGGATTTATCAAAAGCTGGGAATGAGAGATTTGAATATATATATCCTGAGTCAGTTTTGGAAAAAAATATTTTAATGAGTGAGGAAGCTGGAATTGTAGATTTTAAATCTGAGTTAATGATTAAAAATTACGATGTAAACAAGCAAATCGACGTAATATCCAATCAATTAAACTGGGTTTCTAACAGCTGGATAAATAGACTAGGTTTTGAAAATGAAATATTAGGAATGTTTAAAAATATAAATTATAATGCCAATAATGAGACTAAATTTAAAACAGATGATAATGTTTCAGAATTTTACGGTGCGCTAGGATTTAAATCTGAGCTAGGTTTGTATAAATATACAAACAATAATAAATTAAACATATTCAAGCCAAAACTTTTACTAAAATTATCTCCGAATGATTCTAGGAATATTTCCGAAAATTCTACAAATTTAAATAGCTCTAATTTATTCAAATTAAACAAAATTAATAATATAGATGAAGTTGATACAGGTTCAGCTTTAAGTCTAGGTTTTGATTACAAAATTAATTCTCTCAACAATAAAAAAGAGTTAACAGGTGAAAAGTTTACATTAAGTTTGGGTCAAATGATTAATGCTGTAGAAAATAAAGATATGCCATCTAAATCCACACTCAACGAGAAATTATCAGATGTTATTGGTGAAGTTGCAATTAATTTTAATGAAAATTTAAAGCTATCTAATAATTTTCTAATAGATCAAAACCTTGAAAGTTTTAACAAAAATAAAATTGATTTAGATATGATTTATCCTAAGACAAGTTTTAATATTAGTTATTTAGAAGAACGACAACACATCGGTAACCAAAAGTATTTAAATACTTCAGCAGAATTTAATACTAACAATGGTCAATTTTCTTTTGGGGCAAAAAGAAATATGTTAACTAATTCAGCTGAGTTTTATGATCTTAGTTATGAATATATAAATGATTGTTTGAGAGCTGGTGTTGCATTTAGAAGAGAGTTTTATAGAGATAGAGATCTTGAACCAGAAGACTCGCTTATTTTCAAAATTACTTTTTCACCACTAGGTACAATTACAACACCAACTAACTAAAAATGATTAGATCTCTATTTTTTTTTTTTATTATTTTTTCTTTTATTACCTCAAATGCCAACTGCAATATAAAAAATAAGATTGTAGCTAAAATAGGGAATGAAATTATTACTAGTTATGATGTTATAAATGAAATAAATACTATTTTAGCAATCTCAAATGAAGTAGTTGATGAAAAGAGTTTTGTTACCCTTAGAAATGTAGCATTTCAAAGTTTAAAAAAGTTAATAATAAAACAAATAGAGGTAAATAAATATGAAATTGAGGATTATAATGAAGATGATTTAAATAATTATATATACCAAATAGAAAAAAATTTAAATTTACAAAATATGAATTTAGAAGATCATTTTAAAAAATATGGGGCTAATTACCAAATTTTTATAGAAGGTATAATAACAAATCTAAAATGGAATACTTTAATATATTCTCTTTATAAAAGGCAATTAGATGTTGATTTAAGCGTTATAAATTTAGAAGTAAAAGACCAAATTAAAAAAGAAAGACAAATTGTCGAATTTAACTTATCTGAAATAGTTCTAGAAAAATTAAACGAAGCTGAAATAATTAAAATTCAAAATAATATAAATGAAATCGGTTTTGAAAAAACTGCTAATCTTTATAGCGTCTCTGCTACATCTCAATCTGGGGGCAATATTGGTTGGATTGGATCAAAATCGATATCTCCCTCTTATTTGAAAGTGGTAAAAGGTCTCAAAATTAATCAGGTTTCAAAGCCTATAGTAAATATTAATAATATAGTTATTTTAAAACTTAATGATAAAAGAGTCTTAAATTCTAAAGATTTTAATATAAAAAAGATTGAACAAAATGTTATTAATAAAAAAAGAACAGAAAAATTAAATGTATTTTCTAATTCACATTATATTGATTTAGAAAAAAAATTATTCATAGAAATAAATGACTAAATTTGCTATTATTCTAGGTGAACCAAACAGTATAAATTCTGAAATATTAGCCAAATCAAGTGCAATTAAAAAAGAATGTATTATTATTGGAAGCCACGATTTACTATCTAAACAACTTGAACTACTAAAAATTAAAAGAAAAATTAATAAAATTTATGACATTAAGGATTACATTAGATCAAAAAAAAAATTAAATATTTTAGATGTTCCATTAAATTTTAAAGATGCTTTTAATGTTAACTCAAAAAATAGCGTAAATTATTTAAGAAAATGCTTTAATATTGCTCATAATTTATGTTTAAAAAAAAAAATAAAGGGTTTTATAAACTGCCCAATAGACAAACAAAGGTTTTTTAAAAATAAAGAATTAGGAATTACTGAATATCTTGCTAGTAAGAATAAGGTTTTAGGTTCAGAGGTAATGATAATTTATAATAAGTCTCTATCAGTTGTGCCATTAACTACGCATATAAATTTAAGAAAAGTACCAAAAATTATTAAAAAAAACTTTATAATTACTAAAATTAGAACATTGAATAATTTTTATAAAAAATATTTTAAAGTGAAACCAAAAATTGCTATTTTAGGTCTCAACCCACATAATTCTGAGTATAATAAAGACTCTGAAGAAATCAAATTTATAAAACCTGCAGTAAATAGTCTTAAAAAAAGATTTAATGTATCTGGCCCTTATTCTGCTGACACAGCATTCGGAAAAGCACACCTTAAAAAATTTAATATTATTGTTGGTATGTATCATGATCAAGTACTTGCTCCATATAAAACATTGTATGAATTTAATGCAATTAATATGACTTTGGGCTTACCTTATTTAAGAATGACACCGGATCATGGAGTAGCAATTGATAAAAAGAAATTAAATATTTCAAGTGCAAGAAGTTTAAATAATTGTATTGAAGTTATGTCAAGACTGATTAAATGAAATTTAAAAAATCACTAGGACAAAATCTTTTAATAGATAAAAATATACTTAGGAAAATAACTTCACTAACTAAAATTTCAAAAAAAAATGTTATTGAAATTGGTCCAGGTACTGGAAACTTAAGTTTTGAAATATTAAAATTAAATCCTTGTAAACTTTTATGTATTGAAAAAGATAAAATATTTTCATCAAATTTAGAAATATTATCTAAAGATATAGAAAATTTATTTATAATGAATAGTGATATTCTAAAGACTGATTTAAATAATATGATGCCAAAAAATACAGTGATATTTGGAAATTTGCCCTATAATATTTCGTCACAAATATTAATAAAATTCATAAAAATAAATCCTTGGCCTCCAAATTTTGAAAGGCTTATTTTTATGTTTCAAAAAGAGGTTGGAGAAAAAATTATCGCAGATTACGGAAATAAAAATTATTCACGGCTATCAATTATTACAAAATCTAGATTAAAAATAAAAAAATATTTTTACGTATCAAAAAATTGTTTTTTGCCAAAACCAAAGGTTGATTCTATAGTGATTGAATTTAAGCCATATGTAAATGGAAATTTAAATTTAAAGTCTATTAATACACTTGAGTATATAACCAATTTTTTTTTCTCAAACAAAAGAAAAATGATTAATAAAGCATTGAAGAAATTAAATATTAATGATCAAAATTTTTTAAAGAAAGAAAAAATTAATACTAATCTGCGGCCAGAAAATTTAACCGAAAAGAATTATTACAAGATTGCAGAATTTTATGAAAAAATAGTTAAATAAAAGACATTTTTTCTTTTTTATGATTTTTGATTATTTTTTCAATTTGACCAAAACAACTTTCTAAATCATTGTTTATAACAATATAATCATAGTCAAACCAATGTTGAATGTCACTTTCGTATTGCATGAGCCTTTTTTCAACAATTTTAAGATTATCTTGATTACGAGTAATTAGCCTTTTTTTTAATTCGTCTTTATTCGGTGGTAAAATAAAAATTTTAATTAAATTTAACTCTTTATAACTTGACAATTTTTTTGTTCCTTGCCAATCAATGTCGAAAACTACATCAAATTTTTTTTCATGAAGTTTTTTTACAAATTCCTTCGATGTCCCGTAATAATTATCAAATATCTGTGCGTGTTCATAAAAGTGATTTTTTTTAATTAAATCTTCAAAATCGTTTTTGGAAACGAAATAATAATCTACTCCATCTATTTCATTAGAGCGTGGTTTTCTAGTAGTGTGAGATATAGAAACTTTAATGTTGGGATATTTTTGACTTAACTTCTTGGTTATTGTTGTTTTGCCAGCACCTGATGGTGAGGACAGAGCTAAATTAAATCCCAATTTAATCCTTTAAATTTATTGAGCTGATTTACTCTCAATAAATTTTATCGCGTCTCCAACAGTTAAAATTTTTTCTGCTTCGCTATCAGAAATTTCTGACCCGAACTCTTCCTCGAAAGCCATAACTAGCTCTACTGTATCTAAGCTGTCCGCTCCAAGATCATCGATGAAACTTGCTTCATCCACAACTTTTTCTTCTTCAACTCCTAAATGATCTGCTACTATTTTTTTAACTTTTGAACCAATTTCTTTTGACATGAATTTTCCTTATTTTTTTATTATAATCTTACTAAGATTATTAACACAAATTGTCAAGCCATATACATTCCACCGTTCACATGAATAGTTTCACCGGTAATATAAGAGGCTTCATCAGAACTTAAAAAAGCTACACAATTAGACACATCATCGCCCAAACCCATTTTACCCATTGGAATTTTGGATAGGAGTATTGACCTTATTTTTTCGGGAATGCTATTTGTCATATCTGAAACTATAAATCCAGGGGAAACACAGTTTACTGTTATATTTTTCTTAGCATATTCAATGGATAGACTTTTTGACATTCCAACGGTACCTGCTTTTGAGGCAGCGTAATTTGACTGTCCGATATTGCCTGTGTGACCTACAATAGAAGTTATATTAATAACCCTGCCCGAATTATTTTTCATCATTTTTTTAATTGAATATTTTGATAACAAAAATGTTGATGTTAAATTTACATCAATAACTTTTTGCCATTCATCTTCTTTCATTCTTAATGATAAACTATCTCTATTTATACCAGCGTTGTTGATAAGTATATCTAGGCCTCCTAATTCTTCAAAAACTTCATCTATAAATTTTTCTATTTGAGAATGTGAAGAGATATCAAATTTTTTTATTCTTATTTTATTAAAATTTTTTTTTAATTTTTCTAATTTTTCATTATTAGTTCCAGTTCCTAAAACTTCTGCGTTAAGTGATAAAAACTTTTTCACCAGCGATCCACCGATACCTCCGGTAGCGCCTGTAATTAGAACTTTTTTATTTTTAAGATCGATCATTTTAAATTTTTAATATCATCTACGTCGTTAATATTATCAATTTTTACTTTATCATTTGTTCTTTTTACTAGTCCACTTAATACTTTTCCAGGACCTATTTCTATAAAATCAGTAATACCTTTTTTTATCATATATTCAATACTTTCTCTCCATCTAACAGGAGAAAATATTTGTTCGAAAAGTAATTTAGCAATATCTTCTTTTTTTTCTAAGGGTAATGCAGTAACATTGCTTATTAATTGAATTTGAGCATTTTCAAACTCGATATTTTGAAGAAGTTTATCCATTTCGTTAGCTGCTGATTTCATTAACGAACAATGAAAAGGTGCGCTAACAGGTAAAAAAACTGATCTCCTTTTTTTTTCCTTTAGAACTTCATTAAACTTATTTAAAGCTATTTTTTCTCCACTGATTATTATTTGTCCTTTTGCATTATCATTAGCAATTTCACATACTCCATTCTTTTTACCAAATTTATTAATTAATTCTTTTAATTCATTATTTTCTATCCCCATTACGGCAAGCATACTTCCTTGTCCTAATGGTACAGCTTCTTGCATTAATTTACCTCTTCTATGAACTAAACTTATTGCATCTTTGAAACTTAAAGAACCAGAGGCTACCAAAGCGCTATATTCTCCAAGAGAATGACCGGCTAAAAATTTTACATTAGATAAATTAAAATTAAATTCATCTTTTAGGACAGTAAATATTGCAAAGCTTGTAGTCAGTATCGCAGGTTGAGTAATTTCTGTCTTTTTTAACTCGTCGTCGCTGCCTCTTAAGATTATTTCAGATAATTTAAATTTTAAGATATCATCAGCCTGTTTAAATATGTCTTTGACAATTTGAAAATTTTTTTCAAATTCTGTTGCCATGCCTACTTTTTGAGATCCTTGTCCTGGAAATATAATTGCTCTCATTTTAGTTGATATACACGCTTATTATTAATGTTGAAATGGATAATTTATAATAGTATAAAACCGGCTAAATATAAATACTTTTATTTATGAATTTCTACGAACATACAATTGTCGCTAAGCAAAATCTTTCACAAAAAGATGTGGACGCTTTAGAAAAAAAGTATGCGGATCTTATAAATAAGGCCTCAGGAAAAGTTTTGAAAGTGGAAAAATGGGGTCTTCTTAATTTTAAAAAAAAAATTAAGAATTATACAAAGGGCTATTTTTTACATTATAAATTAGAGGGTGAGCAAAAAACACTTCAGGAAATAAAGTCTAAAACAAAATTAGATAATAATATCGTTAGATATCTTACTGTAAAATATAAAAATTTAGATCTCAAAACGGAGTATTTTTCAAAAAATAAAAATTAATGAAAAAAAGAAAAAAAGGTTTTAAAAATTCAAAAAACTCATTAAGTAAACTTAGTTTATTTCAAAAAAGTGACTCAAGATTTTCAAGAAAATGCCCCTTTTCAGTTAAAAACGCTCCAGTTATAGATTATAAGAACATTTCCTTGCTACAAAAATATGTAACTGAAACAAATAAAATAATTACATCGAAAATAAGTAACGTCTCTTTGGGCAAGCAAAAAAAATTAGCAAAAGAGATAAAGAAAGCAAAAACTTTAGGGATACTTTAAAAAATTATGCAGGTAGTTTTATTAGAAAATATAGCTAAACTTGGAAAAATTGGAGATTTAGTTGAGGTAAAGAATGGATATGCAAGAAATTTCCTTTTGAAAAAAAATAAAGCTTTGCGTGCCAATAAAGAGAATATAGATTTGGTCAACAAAAATAAATCAGAACTAACAAAGAAAAACCAAGAAATTAAAAACAAATTTATTGAGAAAGCTAATAAAATTAAAAATAAAAAAATTAAAATCTATAAAGCAATAAAAGAAAATGGAGATTTGTATGCCTCAATTAAACCAAAAGAAATTTCAAAAATTATATTGGAAGAGCTTAAAACAGAAATTGGTCCCTCAGAATTAATAATAAAAAAAGAAATTAATAAGATTGGACAATTTGAAATTAACATAAATCTTCATTCTGAGGTACAAACTCGAATTAATCTAATTGTTGAAAAATTGGATAAACTTCAGAATAAATAAATTCTCCACAGGTTGAAAAAAAGGTGTGTAACTTAAAGTTTAAAATACTATGAATTTGATTATTATAAATTTATGAAAAAACTGGAGTTACCACGAGATCTTGAAAAACTGCAAGAAATCCCATCCAATATAGAGGCTGAGCAAAACCTTTTAGGTTCGATTTTAGTTAATAATGATATAATTGATGAAATTGCTAACACAATAAAACCTGAGAAATTCTATGATCCTATTCATATAAAAATATATGAGGTAATCGAGAGCCTCAATAGAAAGGGCATGATTGCAAATCCTATTACTCTTAAAAACTATTTTGAAAAAAATCAAGGGTTAGACGAGGTTGGAGGTGTTGAGTACCTAGTAAAATTAACAAGATTTTCTTCTTCAGTCAAACAGGCTATTGATTATGCTAAAATAGTACAAGAAAACTTCGTTAGAAGAGAATTGGTTAAAATCTCACAATACATAAAAGATGACACTCTAAATATAGAGGATGATAAATCTTCAGATTTAATTATTGAAGACGCTGAAAAACTTTTATTCGATTTAGCTGAACGAGGATCTTTTTCACAATCTTTTATGAAATTTAATTTGGCATTAGACCAGTCCATACATATGGCGGAACAAGCAATGAAAAATGATCAAGGTATAGTTGGTGTACCAACAGGTTTAACTGACCTAGATGAAAAATTGGGTGGTTTACATAAATCGGATTTAGTTATAATCGCAGGCAGACCCTCAATGGGTAAAACTGCTTTAGCAACTAATATTGCCTACCACGCAGCAAAAGATATTCAATTAAAATCAGTTAAGTCTTCTGTAGCTTTTTTTTCTCTAGAAATGTCCTCAGAACAACTATCTACTAGAATTTTATCTGAACAATCTAGAATAAAATCAAATGACATAAGAAGAGGCAAAGCAACTGAAGAAGAATTAGGAAGATATATAGAAACATCAAGAGATATTTATGATCTTCCATTATATATTGATGAAACTCCAGCAATAACTATTTCCTCATTAAGTAACAGAGCAAGAAGAATTAAACGAAAGTTTGGATTAAGCTTAATCGTTGTAGATTATATTCAGTTGATGCGAACAAACTCAAAAAGAAATGACGGTAGAGTTCAAGAAATTTCAGAGATAACTCAGGGATTAAAAGCGCTAGCTAAAGAATTAGGAGTACCAGTTTTAGCACTATCTCAGTTATCTAGAGCAGTTGAACAAAGGGATGATAAAAAGCCTCAACTAGCTGATTTAAGAGAGTCAGGATCAATTGAACAAGACGCTGATGTTGTTTTATTTGTTTTTAGGGAAGAATATTACGAAGAAAAAAAACAACCAAAACTGGGTTCTATAGAGCATGCTGAATGGCAGTCAAAAATGAATGATATAGCAGGAATGGCCGAAATATTGATCGGAAAACAAAGACATGGCCCTACTGGAAATATTCAAGTAGAATTTGAGGGAATGTACACAAAATTTAAAGATTTAAAATCATAAATTAAATTATATTTTTTCAATTTTTTCTGTTTTAAGATATATCATTCATTTATAGATGTTTTTAAAACTTTATAATAAATTAGTTACAGATTTCCACAAGTTAACTTTATTGCTTATATCAATAGTTATAATTTTTTCTTTATATTTTAGCAAAAACTTTAATTTAGATGCGTCATCTGATGCGCTGCTTTTAGAAGGTGATAAAGATTTAAAATACCTAAGGGAAATAAATAATAGGTATGGTTCTAAAGATTTTCTTTTTTTAACTTATTCACCTTTATCAAGTTTTACTGACGAAGATACAATAATAAATATTCAATTACTTAAATCAAAAATTGAAAAATTAACATGGGTAGATAGTGTTATATCAATAATCGATGTTCCATTATTGAAAAGCAGTGATGAGCCATTAATGGAGAGATTAAAAAATTATAAAACATTATCATATCCTAATCTTGATAAAAACCGAGGATTCCAGGAGATATTAAATAGCCCAATATATAAAGATTATGTCATCAGTAAAGATGGAAAAACTTCTGGAGTGGTAGTTTATTTAAAAAAGGATAATAGACTAGATGAATATATAAACTTAAAAGAAAAATATATTTTTGATCAAAAAGAAAAAAAAATAAGTAAACAAGAAAAAAAAAAATATAAAGATTTTCTTAAAGATTATGAGAATTATAAAAATCTATATAATAAAAGAAATCATCAGAACATATCAGAAATTCGTGAAATAATAGGTAAGTACGGTGAAAACGCGAAAATTCATTTAGGAGGAATTCCAATGATAGCGGATGACATGATGAGTTATATAAAAAGCGATATTTTAGTTTTTGGATTAGGCGTTTTTATTTTTATAATACTTACGTTATGGCTTATTTTTAAAAATATAAAATGGGTAATGATGCCCTTATTAGGTTGCGCATCTTCAGTTATAATAATGATTGGTTTATTAGGCCTGATTGGTTGGAAAGTTACAGTAATATCATCAAATTTTATTGCATTGATGTTAATTTTAAACATGGCAATGAATATTCATTTAACAGTAAGATTTCTACAATTAAAGAGGGAATATCCAGATTATAGTAATAAAGAAGCAATTCTTGAGGCGAGTAAAAAAATGATGCTGCCAATTTTATATACAGTGTTGACTACTATTTGTGCTTTTTTATCACTTATTTTCAGTGGAATAAAGCCAATTATTGACTTTGGATGGATGATGACGATGGGTTTAGTTGTCTCTCTAATTATTACTTTTTTATTATTACCAAGTTTGTTAAATATTTTTTCTTCTGATTATGAAATTGACGTAAAAGATACGGAAAAATCTTTTATTACAAAAATTTTAGGTTCCATCGCTAAAAAAAATAATATTTTCCTATTTGGTTTAACATCAATTGTCATAATTGCCAGCATTGTTGGAATATTGAGACTTGAGGTAGAAAATAGCTTTATAAATTATTTTGACAAGGAAACTGAGATTTATAAAGGAATGAAAAAAATTGATGAAGATCTTGGTGGTACGACGCCTCTAAATGTGATTATAAAATTTCCGTCAAATAAAACATTAGAGAAAGAAGACGATGAGTTTTCAGAGTGGGATGAAGATACAAAAAAAGAAGAAGATAAATCTAAATACTGGTTTACTAGAGACAAGATGGATAAAATTTTAAAAGTGCATGATTATTTAGACTCCTTACCAGAGATAGGAAAAGTTTTATCCTTTGGTTCAATTTTAAGAGTCGCGGAAGATCTTAACGAAAAGCAATTACAAAGTTTAGAAATAGCTGTTCTTTATAGTAAAATTCCTGAGGAAATTAAACAAGAGGTTATTTCACCTTATATATCTGTTGAAGAGGATGAAGCAAGAATAGTTGTACGAATAAAAGACTCTTTAGAGGATTTGAAGCGTAATGATTTAATCAAAAAAATAAATAACGAGATAAATTCTGAACTTGGGCTTGATAAAAGTGAATTTAAATTGGCAGGTGTTTTAATATTATTTAATAATTTACTACAAAGTCTCTTTAAATCACAAATCCTAACGCTTGGAATAGTTATGTTAGGTATATTTTTAATGTTTTATGTTTTATTTAGGAATGTTACTTTATCTATTATAGGGGTTGTTCCAAATTTTATAGCCGCTTTTTTTATATTAGGTATCATTGGATTAATGGAGATCCCGCTCGATATGATGACGATAACTATTGCGGCTATAACCATAGGTATAGCAGTAGATAATAGTATTCATTACATTTATAGATTCAAAGAAGAGTTCAAAAAAATAAATGACTATGAAAAGACTTTAGATAGATGCCACAGTACAGTCGGTATTGCTATACTTAATACCTCTATAACAATAGTTTTTGGTTTTTCAATTTTAGTTTTATCTAACTTTATACCAACAATTTATTTTGGTGTATTTACTGGTATAGCTATGTTGTTGGCTATGATTTCAGTATTAACTCTACTCCCAAAATTATTACTAATTTATAAACCTTTTGGAAAAACAATTAATACGATTATATGATCGATGACTTGTTCAAAATTATAAATTTATTTGATCTGTTTGTAGGGCTGATATTTACTTTCTGCATAATCCAATGTTTTTTAAAAGGTTTTTCTTTGAGTTTGATTTCTTTTATGAAATGGGTTCTTTCTACAATTGTAACAATAATTTTGGTGCCAAAACTTCAACCAACAGTGAGTGAATATATAGAATCAGAGTTTGTGAATAATGTGGGTTTAGGAGCAACAATTTTTATTTTTACACTATTCATGACTATAGTTTTAGGTAAAGCTCTAGGTAAAGCGGTTACATGGACTGGTGTTGGTTCAATTGATAAATCATTCGGTATGGTATTTGGTGTTTTTAAAGGTTACGTAGTTTCAGTGTGTATATTTTCAATATTAAATTGGTTTTATCCTATTGAGAATTGGGGTATATCAGCTAAAGAGGCTTTTACTTATAAAATAATTAACAGCGGAAGTAAAATTTTGATTGAAGAATTTCCATCTAGCGATGATTTCATTGACACAAAGGAAAAAATTGAAAAAATTTAAATTAGATGCTTTAAGAGAGGAATGTGGAGTCTTCGGTATTTCAAATCATGAAGACTCTGCACGTATAGTGGCTTTAGGCTTACATTCTTTACAGCATCGTGGTCAGGAAGGTTGTGGAATAGTTTCTTTTGACGGTAAAACTTTTCATTCAGAGAAGCGTCAAGGTCTAGTTGGAGATCATTTTACTAACCTAGAAACTATAAAAAAATTACCTGGTAAATCTGCAATTGGTCACAATAGATATTCAACCACTGGTGAAACATCTTTAAGGAATATTCAACCTTTTTTTGCTGATTTATTCCATGGTGGCCTAAGTATTGCACATAATGGTAATCTTACTAATGCCATCACTTTGAGAAATGATCTAGTGAAAAATGGCTCCATTTTTAGAACAACGAGTGATACTGAGACTATTGTCCAATTAATAGCAAAATCTAATAGAGACAAAATTATAGACAAAATTACTGAGACGTTATTTAAGATTCAAGGAGGTTACGCATTAGTGATTTTAACTAATAAGAAATTAATTGGGATCAGAGACCCGCTGGGAATAAGACCGCTAGTGATTGGTAAACTTGGAGCCTCATATATTTTTGCCTCAGAAACTTGTGCATTAGATATGGTGGATGCTAAATTTATTAGAGAAGTAGAAAATGGTGAAATGGTTGTCATAGAAAATAATGAAATTAAAAGCTATAAGCCTTTCAATAAAATAAAAGCAAGGCCATGTATTTTTGAATATATTTATTTTGCTAGACCTGACAGTATACTTAATGGTGAATGTGCTTACGAATATAGGAAACGTCTTGGCCAAGAACTAGCAAAAGAGTCAAAAATTAAAGCTGACATTGTAGTACCCGTACCTGATTCTGGTGTTCCAGCGTCAATAGGATATTCTCAAGAATCAAAACTAAAATTTGAGCTTGGTCTCATCAGAAATCATTATGTAGGCAGAACTTTTATTGAGCCGAAACAAAATATAAGAAGTTTTGGGGTAAAATTAAAATTAAGCTCAACAAAAAGTATTTTAAAAGATAAGTCGGTTATTTTAATTGATGATTCGCTTGTCCGAGGAACTACCTGCAGTAAAATTGTTAAGATGCTTTTTAAATCAGGTGCAAAAGAAGTACATGTAAGAATTGCTTGCCCAGAAATTAAATACCCAGATTTTTATGGCGTAGATATGCCAACTAAAAAAGAATTATTATCCAGTAAAAAAAATGTTGGAGAAATTTGTGAGTTTCTTGGGGCAACTAGTTTAAATTTTTTATCTATTGATGGTTTATATAAAGCCTTAATTAAGAATAAAAGGAATAACAATTATCCTCAATTTAGTGATCACTATTTTACTGGGGATTATCCAGTTAAGCCCCTTGATAATCTTGGAAGCGAAAAAATTACTCAGTTGTCATTGCTAAGCAATAAGTCAATTTCTTAATTAATAGAATAGACTTTATTATTTTTACCAACAAAAATCATATTTTGATCAACAAAAATTATATCACTATTAATTTTAAAAGGATTTTTCTTAATTGTTTCGACTGAGATATCGTCTTTAAGATTAAATTCTATAAAATATGAATTATTTGCAATAAGTACTAAATTATTGTTAGAAATATGTATCTTGTTTATCTGATCCACTTTTTTTTTATTTTTTCCATGATATTTTTTATTTAATTCTTTAAATAAATTTTTCGAAAATAATATCTTTCCAGTTTTTTTTTCAATTATAACTAAATAATTTTTATCGCTTATAGTAATAACAAAATTTCCTGAAATTATAGGGGCAACTTTGTTTTTTATCCTAATACTCCAATTCTTTGCTCCATTATCATTAAGCATAGTTATACTTTTATTTGTGGAAATAAATAGTTTGTTATCTGAAATCAATACTGGAAAAGCGTTAAAAATAATTTCATTTTCAATATTAAAATTATTTATCCAATTTATTATTTTTTGATTATTAAGAGTTAATGAATATAATGTGCCATTAGTTGATAAAAATATTAGTCTATTAAGATTGTCAAAAGATAAATTATTTTCAAATTTGGAAACTGTTTTTGAAGGTTGGGTATAAAATTCATCAATTTTATCGCCAGTTTCAAAATTAATTATAATAATTTTATTTTTTTCGTCAGAAAGAAATAATTTATTATCTAAAATCTTTAAATTCGATCTAAAAGGTAAAAGAAAATTTTTAGCCCATTTTATTTTATTTTTTTTATAATCTAGAGAATAGATATAACCAAAATTATCAGCTGCAACTATAATATCGTCTTTGATGATTAACTTTATATTTTTATTTTGTTTTTTTAATTTTTTTTTGTAAAAATTAAATTTATATATTATTTTATTTTTAGTTAAAGATAATACCCCGATATTTCCTTTTATATCTGAAAAAAAAAGATTATTTTTATAAAAAAGTATATTTTTATTAATTTTATATTTAGAAATTTTTGAAAACTTTTTAATTTCTCCTTGATTTAGAAAGGTAAAATTGTTTGTGTCATTAAATCTATTTTGAAAACGTTGATTCCATTGTGATTTTACTTTAGATTTTTCAAATACTAATCTTTTGCTTGATAAAAGATTAATATCTTTTGAAACATCATTTTCTTTTTTAAAAATTAACTCTAAATTATCTTTTGTCTCTTTTTTTTTAATTTGACCATCACCAGTCCAAATTTTAGAATTTTGATTAAAAGAACAATGATTTAAAAAAAAAATTATAATAGTTAGACTTATTAATTTTCTCATTATTATTTTTTTAAATTTTTAAACTCTTTAGCTTTATTAAATTCATTTTTTGATAAATAATATTTTTTAATATAATCCTGAGCTGTATTTTTCCAAATAGAATTCGATGTTATTATAGGTTTTAAATTATTTAATAATTCATTCTCATTAATTTCGTCACCTAAAAAAATTATTTTTTTAATTATAAAAAGATCTACAATTTCTTCATCCAGGTTTGCACCCGAGATTACAAGATCGAAATATTCTAGGATTTTATCCTTATCATTTAATAGTTTTTTATCAATTATTAAATTAAGAGCAGATGCAGAATAAAACTTATTTTTAGATTTTACAATTTTATCTAAAACTTTTAAAGCTTCATCTTTATTATTTTTTTCTATAAGAATTTTTGCTTTATTGAAATTTTCTGATATTTCAATATTTTTTTTTTCTTGTATCTCATTAAATACAAAAAACAAAACAATGGAAATTATTGATAAGGAAAAAACTAATATTAACTTTGATTTATTTTGTTTTAGGAAATCACTGAAATTAAATTTTTGGTTAATATTATTTTCTGACATTTTAATAACTGTTTTTGCTTTTTGGAAAATTCATCAATTTAACATCTCTTTTAAATTGTTTGATAACATTTTCAATAATTTTTCCTAAATCAATATATTTTTTTACAAATTTTGGATAAAATCCACTTAATCCAATTATATCATCAGTAACTAAAATTTGGCCATCACAAAAAGAAGATGAGCCAATTCCTATTGTTGGAATTTTTAAATTTTTTGTAATTTTTTTTGATGCTTCTTTAGAAACACACTCTAAAACAATTGAAAATGCGCCTGCTTTTTCAATTTGTTTTGACTGATTTAGTAATTTTTGTTGATCCTTTTTGTTCTGACCTTCGACTTTGAATTTTTTTTTAAATTGTGGTGTATATCCTACGTGCCCCATAACATTAATTTTTGATTTAGTTAAAAACTTTATAATATCTAAATTTTTATTTGTATTTTCTATTTTAATAGCGTCACAGCCTGTTTTTTCTAAAATTAGTTTAGCGTTCTTTTTTGCCTGTCTCGGTGTTTTGTAAGTATCTTTTGGCATATCTACAACTAATAGAGATTTTTTTATCCCTAATCTTACTGATTTAGCATGTTTTATTATTGTTTCTAAACTTAATTTATGAGTATTTTTCATCCCATACAATACATTCTCTAGAGAGTCCCCCACTAACACTAAATCACAATGCTTGTCTAAAATTTTTGCTATATTTTTTGAATATGCTGTTAGACATATAATTTTTTTTTGGTTTTTCTTTCTTATGAAATTGTTTATTTTTGATTTCATTATTCTAGCTCAATTGTGCTTGGTGGTTTAGAGGTTATATCATAAACTACTCTGTTTATACCTGATACATTATTAATAATTTCGTTGGAAATTTTGCTTAAAAAAGTATTGCTAAAGTTATACTTTGCAGCTGTCATTCCATCTTCGGAAGTAACTGCTCTTAATAAACAGGTATACTCAAAGGTTCTTGTATCACCCATAACTCCAACTGTTTTAACAGGTAGCAATGCAGCATAAGCTTGCCAAATTTTATTGTAAAGATTATTTTTTATCAGGCCTTTAATAAATATGTCATCAGCTTCTTGGAGAATTTTAATCTTTTTTTCTGTAATTTTACCGACAATTCTTATTGCTAAACCAGGTCCAGGAAAAGGATGTTTGTTTATTAAAGAATTTTCTATACCCAGTGATTTGCCTAAAATTCTTACTTCATCTTTAAATAATTCTTTCAAAGGCTCTATTAACTTTAAATTCATTTTTTTAGGAAGCCCCCCTACATTATGATGAGATTTGATTTTTGAAGTTTTGCTGCCTGAAAATGATCTACTTTCTATTATATCAGGATATAAAGTTCCTTGAGCTAAATAATTTACATTTTTAATTTTTTTTGCCTCTTTTTCAAAAATTTTTATAAATAATTTACCAATTATTTTTCTCTTTTTTTCGGGTTCAATAGTATTTTTAAGCTTTTTTATAAAGATTTTTTTTGCATTGATAAGTTTTACATTCATTTTATACTTTTTGGTAAAAATTTTATAAGAATGATGAAATTCTTTTTTTCTTAACAAACCTGTATCAACCATTATACATTTAAGATTATTTTTTATCGCTTTATTTATTAAGACAGCTGTAACACTGCTGTCTACTCCACCCGATAACGCACAAACAACCTTACGGTCTTTAAGAGTATTCTTAAGATCCATAATAATTCTTTTCTTTTCTATTCCTATCAACCAATTTTTTTTAATTTTGCATATTTTTAGCACGAAGTTTTTTATTACTTTTTCACCTTTCTCTGTGTGCGTTACCTCAGGGTGAAATTGTATACCAAAAATTTTTTTTTTCTTGTGTTCAATTGCTGTATATTTTGAATTGACTGTAGAAGCTATATTTTGAAAATTTTTCGGTAACTTGGATACTGCATCTTCATGGCTCATCCAAACTTTAGATCTTTTTTTTATGTAAAAATTTTTAAATAACTGTGATTTAGATTTTTCTATTAAAATAGCCTCGCCAAATTCTCTCTTTTTTTGTGATTTTTTAATTTTACCACCAAATATTTTCGCTATTAATTGTAATCCGTAGCAAATTCCTAACACTGGAATATTTTTTTCAAAAATTTTTTTTGAAATTTTAGGATAAGTTTTCTTGGTAACTGTTGACGGACCACCTGATAGGATTATTCCTTTAATTTCATCAAAGTTTTTTAATTTCCCAAATTCTCTTAAATTTAAAATTTCACAATAGACTCTTAGGTCTCTTATTCTTCTAGCAATTAATTTTGTTACCTGAGAGCCAAAATCTATTATTATAATTTTATTTTTATCTTCTAGATAATTTCTTGGGAACATTTACTGTTTTAAAATCTCATCTAATTTTTTTTGCAAAACATTTGGTTCTTGACATAAATCGATACACACAACTTCTAAATCTTTAATTAATTTTTTTGTTTCTTTATAGTTTGATTTTCTTATCTTTAGTAATGCTAAATTAAAAATCGCCTCTTCATTTTTTGGATTTAATAATATAACTGTTTTTAAATTTCTTTCTTCCTGATCATCGTTTTTCTTAAAATTATATATTTTGGCTAAAAATAGGTAAGAATTTTCATTTTTAGGATTTAATACAATATCTTGTTCAAATTTAAATTTAGCTAAATCATATTTTTTCTCTTTAAATAAATTTTTTCCTTTTTGAAAATTATTTAATTCTGCATATGAATTAGTGAATAAAAAAAAATAAAAGAAAATTTTAAAAAATTTTAAATATTTCATAATTTATAATTGGGTGTATTTTTAATAGCTTCAACACTATGAACCATACTTTCATAAAATCCAGCCTTAGTAATTTTTATGAATTTAGATCTTTTGTTAACTTCGCTTAATTTTTGTGCACCAATGTAACCCATGGATGACCTTAATCCTCCTTGCAACTGATAAATTATTTCATTTACAGAACCTTTGTATAAAACACGACTTTCAACACCTTCTGGTACAAACTTAGATTTATCTTTATAGTTTTTTTGAAAGTATCTATCTGAAGATCCAGAGGACATTGCTCCTATTGATCCCATTCCTCTGTAAAGTTTATAAGTTTTATTTTTAATTTTAAATTTTTTTCCAGGACTTTCTTCGCTTCCAGCAAAAATTGAACCCATCATTATCGCATCAGCACCAGCAGCAATTGCTTTAATTATATCTCCTGAAAATTTTATACCACCGTCAGATATAATTTTAATTTTTTTCTTTCCTAATGCTTTTTTCACGTTCATAATTGCTGTTATTTGTGGTACTCCAATGCCCGCGACCATTCTTGTTGTGCAAATTGAGCCAGGGCCAATACCGACTTTTAATACGTCAGCGCCAGAGTTGTATAATAATTTAGCAGCTTCATCGGTTGCTATATTACCTACACACATTGTTGTTTTTTTTGAAAATTTTTTAATTTTTTCTAATACGTTTAAAACATTTTTACTATGTCCATGAGCTGTGTCTATAACAAGTATGTCCGTTCCACAGTCTATCAGTTTTTTAGCTCTTAATAATTCATTTTTTGACGTTCCAATGGCTGCACCGACCATTAGGTCATATCTCTTAACTTTTTTTATTTCTTTGACCTGACTATTTATGTCTAAGTTTCTGTGAATAACACCTAATCCACCGTTTTTTGCCATAGATATAGCCATTTTTGACTCTGTCACGGTATCCATCGCTGATGAGATGAATGGCACTTTCAAGCTAATTGAATTAGATAACTTTACGTCTAAATTTGTATTAGACGGGACAATCGATGAATATCTTGGTAATAGCAAAACATCATCAAAAGTTAAGGCTTCTTTTATTGGTTCCATATAAACTTATATACAATTTTGCAAATTTATAAAGTCTTAATTCCTTTGCAATGTATATAAGTTTCTTTTGAATGATCTTTGCTAGATTCGGGTTTAAAAAAGTCAACTTTTTTAAATTTGCTCATAGCGATTTTTTTCACATTTAAAAAATCATATCCATTAAAAAGCTTTGAAATTACTACACCGTTGTCCTTCAGCGCGAATCTAGAAAATTTAATGACTTCTAAACATAAAGAATTAGTTCTGATGCAATCTAAGTCTTTATTTCCAGTTGTATTGGCTGCCATATCAGAAACTATAACATCTGCCTTATCTTTCAGGGATTTAAGTATTTTTTGTTTAGCATTGTCATTTATAAAATCACAACAAATAAAATCTACTCCATCTATTTTTTTCATTACTTTGGTGTCAATAGAGAGAATTCTACAATTTCTGGTGTTTTTTTTAATTATTTGGGACCATCCTCCAGGATAACATCCTAAATCAATTACAGTTTTAGATTTTTTAAGAAATTTAAATTTTTTCTCTAGTTCTACTAACTTAAAAGCTGACCTAGATCTTAGCCCTGAATTTTTTGCCTCTTTAAAATAAATATCTCTATGTTGCTGGATTATCCAATTTTTTGAACTTTTGTTTTTCTTCATTACAATATATCTTCATGCTCATCCTCTAAATTATCAATTTTAGCTGTTTTTGTTTTTCTAAAATAAGTGTAACAGGAAATTGGTATTGAAAAAATATAGATTAAGCTGAAAACAATAAGAGTTTCAAAAGTAAAAAACATTAATGTAACTAAGAAAATTCCAATTCCCAACAATATAAAGACTGTTAAAGTTGGTTTAATTTTTATTTTTTTGAAGGAAAAAGTTGGGACTTTGCTTATTAAAAGAAAAGCGATAATCAATGTAAATATTGGAACAAAATAAGTTGTGTTTATAAATAAATCTAAATCAGAAAGTTCTAGAACTAATGGTGATAAAATTAATAAAGCGCCTATTGGAGAAGGTACACCTTCAAAATAATTTTGTTTCCATGCCTCCCCGTTTTCATATTTTGTTAAGTTGAATCTTGCTAATCTTAAAACACAACAAACAGAATAAAGCAGAGTAACAGCCCATCCCAATTTACCGTAATTATTTAATTCCCAGAAATAAATTATAAATACTGGGGCAATACCAAAGCTTACAAAGTCAGTAAGGGAGTCTAACTCCTTACCGAAATCTGAAGTGCCTTTTATTAAGCGCGCTATTCTTCCATCTAAAGCATCAAGAATTGCAGCCAGAATAATAAATATAACAGCCATTTTAAAATTTAAATCTAATGCAAATTTAATTGAACTTATTCCTAAACAAACACCAGCTAAAGTTAAAATGTTTGGTAAAATATATCTTGTTTTTTTTGACTGTACTATCTTAAATTTTTTTTCTTGCATTAATTTTTCGCTAGTAAACTTTCTCCAGCAACAACATTTTGACCTATTTTGGTTATTACTTTTTTATCTTTAAAAAACAAATCTACTCTACTGCCAAATCTTATCATACCAATCCTCTCTCCTTGAGTTACCTTTTGATCTTTGCTTGCTTCACAAACAATCCTTCTAGCTATTAAACCTGCTATCTGCACAATAATGATATTCTCTCCATTAATTGATTTTATCTTATAATAATTTCTCTCATTTTCTTTGCTTGCTTTATCTAGAGATGCATTTAAAAATTTTCCAGGTTTATAGTAAATTTCTTCAATCATACCTTCAATTGGAGTTCTATTTACGTGGCAATTGAATATGTTCATAAATATGCTAATCCGTGTGAATTTTTCATTTTCTAATCCTAATTCTTCTGGACCATTAATTTCAGAAATATCAGTGACTAATCCATCTGCGGGGCTCACTAAATAATTATTATCGTTAATTGAAACTCTGTCAGGATCTCTAAAAAAATAATATACCCAGACAGTAACCAAGACCATGAGTGTTGCTATAAAATTTGAAAAAACCCAAATAATTAATGTTAATAAAATTGATATTGCTAAAAATTTATAGCCTTCTTTATGTAGTTTTGGAAAAATGCTGTTCATCATAATTGTCAATAAAGTTTGATAATTTCCATTAATATGT
>CETL01048432.1_pt1 | contig 29038 bp, 21 predicted proteins | sample 356371 | NCBI WGS metagenome assembly CETL01 (sample SAMEA2622518, study PRJEB7988) | marine metagenome | biome: marine biome (ENVO:00000447); feature: surface water layer (ENVO:00002042); material: "saline water (ENVO:00002010), including plankton (ENVO:xxxxxxxx)" | depth 5 m | reverse complement strand
TGTTCCTTGGAATAATGGCCTTACTCAGATTTGTAGTTCCATGGCAGAGATTTTGGGGTCTAATAGAATCATCCTTGAGCTCCAGAGATTAATCATTTTGAATATAGGTTTTGTATGGCACGCCCTAACATTTCTGAAAATACCACTGCCATCAATGGCAATAGACACAGCCAAGAAAGCCAAAGTAGAAATCCTGAAAATAGTCCTTTTAATTGAATACCAAAGTAAATTGTTAGAGATAGTATCCCAACAAAAATTACCTTTTCAATCCACAGAGGGTATGGTTCTCCCATCAATTCACCTACAAGTCAATTCCATCAAGTGATTCTTCGAGTTGACTAAGAATTGATTCAGAGACCTCTTCTGTTTCTACGGGTTCAGTTCTCCTAGCCCAGCGAGCATCTAATCTTGCAAGCTCTTCTTCCAAGGTTGCTCTTTCATCACTACTAGTGCTAAATTCTGAATCGTTTACTACTTCTTCCTTAACTTCATCATTAGGGGTAGACAGCTCAGACCATTCTTCTGTTATTTCGCTGGCTTCAACAGCAACAGCGATCTCTTCGTCGATTAATTCACCTTTCATTTCCTCAATAGCATCATTGTTTACCGGCTCTCTTTCACCGGCAGGCATCGAGTCCCTTTCAAATGGTAAAATACCGTCACGCTTGAAATCCCATAGTGCACCTCTTACTTCTCCTTTAACAAACCCACTTGCATCTAACTGAGTTAGTAATTCTTCCAAAGTCGTGGTTGTTGCTTCGAGCTTTACAGCCGAACCAGCATCTCTCATATCCGCCTCTAGATGTATATCATCGAGAGCTTTCTGGATAAGGGCTCTGGTTTCTCTAGCTAGAACAGGTAATGATTCGGGTCTTCTTGTATTGTTAAGAAGGGCTTGAATTTGTTCAGGCGGGGCGCCTAGTTTTTCCAACTGTTCAAGGACGTTTTTGATTCTCCGAAGCATAGTTATAGAACGATCATAGTCTTCTAAAAGGTTCTCTAGATCTAGGACAAGATTGGTTACAGTCTCCCCTAGTTGATGCTCAAGTCTTTGTTGAACAGACCATCTTGCCAGCCCGCGTACCGCTCCAGCCGTTTGTGGGACCTGTCTCTCAAGTAATGACATGACCTCATTTGATAACAAATGCCTTGGAGTTCTAGCGACATGATCAACACATCCCTGAATAACTTGCAATGCTCTTTCAACAGCTCTGTCGAGAAGGGAAACAGAGTAACCGAGAGTTCTTGCATGTTCTAGACGTTCTAAAACAGGACCTAGAGTGTTGAATTTTTTATTTTCGTGAAGTAGGGCCTGAGCAAGCGGTTCTTCAGATAATCTTGCACGGAGAAGTTCAGCCTCCTTGATATCCGACAAAGCCTCTTCATGTGCTAAGGCTAGTGCTTCTGCCTGATCTAGAAGGTTTGACAATTCTCCTTCTGCCTGCCCTCTTCTTGCACCTAAATCACCCAATTCCTTCAAAACCTGCCGTCTCTCATCCATTAACTCACGCATCTCAGATTGGATATTTGCTGCTCGATTTTCCTGTTCATTCAGACGTATTCTGTCTTCTTGGGTCCTTTCTCTAGCTACTTTTGCTTCAGCTTCGACTTGTTTTAGTCGCAATTGAGAGTCACTAATTTTAGCTTCGATTTCTGATAATTCACCTTGAGCACGCCGATGCTTGTCTCTAGTTGCGTCGACCTGCTCTTCAATCATTCTCTGCCTACGTTGGTCATCTTCTATCCTTGAGCGTATGCTGGCCAAGGTTTCTGAATATGAATCAATATCGCTGGATAAAGCTGCCTCTTTAGATGCCATCTCCTCAATTTTAGCTGACAGTTCTGAACTTGCTTTACTATCTCCCAATATCCTTGCTAATTCTACTGCTCTTTCACTTAATTGGTGTTCTAACTCATTAACTCTTTTAGAAAGTCTATCGCTTCTGGATTCTGCGTTTTCCATACTTGCCTGAGCAGAGGAAATGTCTAGCTGCATCTGATCTATTGTCTTATTGTATGATGATATTTTGCTTTGTATGTCAATGACTTGCTTGTCGGCTTCAATGGCGCTAACCTTTGCTGCATTCTCTGCGGCTTGAGCAGCATCAAGAGCTACTCTCAACATTTCGATTTCTCGCTCAGCATCGGATATTTTTACCTCTGAGTTCTCCAATTTTCTACGTAGTCCATCATCAACTGCCGTTGATGTGTCAATTTTCTTCAATCCTGTGGATGGAACTGATATAGTAATGTTAAATTCATACTTTGTCCGGTCTTTACGAAGCCTCTGCAAACCTATTTCAAACCCGTACAATTGTTGCAGATTTTGCATAATTAGTGCTTGACGTGTCTCGGACCTTGTTCTAGTGGTAGTCAACTCTTCGCAAAATTTTGCTAGATTGAAATCTGGGACATTACCGGATTCAGGCCCCAATATCGTTCCTACTGGTAATCTATGTAGGGTCAAAACTCTTCGAGATTCGGTTAGTGAACTAACTGCTTCAACGATTTTGGTTTGTTTAGGTGCTTGTATTGCAACAGGTATTCCTTTGACGAGTGCGACCCTTACTGCTTTGGAAGATTTTCCAGCACATAGGTGACCAGTTATCCCCTCTTCAACAGCAGAGGTTAGCATTGAAATTATCGCATCTGTGCCTCCTCTGCCCTCTCTAACAACGTGCCCGTCAACAAGAGGTTTACCGCCTAAGCCCATTATCTCTGTTTGTCCTTCCATGACTGATGCGATTTGGTTGATAAGTCTACCATGATCTACGTCTGATTCTGTCCAAACCGCAAGCCCCACGTCTCCTGCCTCGGCTAAGAGGAGTGCACCATCATCAGTGTGTAATGTCCAGTGCCCCTCCCCTGCAAGACCTAGGTCACTAGCCATGGCTTTTCTACCTGCAAGGGTCTCTCCTACTTGCGTTGCCAAAGATTCTGCACTGGATGGAAGCTCTCCGGCATCGTGGATCAGCATTCCAGAATCTACTGCAATTCCTCCTCTAACCTCTGGTCGTTGAATTAAGGTATCTAGAATGGCAGACAAGTCTCTCGACAGAAGTCTTTCAAGTGAATCTCCTGAACCGATGAGGCCCCTCATATCTGCACTGTGTTCAAAGGCCTCAGGGATAATTTGTGCTACAGATCCTAGTGCAGTTTGACTCCAAGCCCTTGCCGTAAGACGGTGACCATCTACCTCCAATTCTTCTAGCCTTTTCTTTGCTTCAACCCCACAAAGCAGGGTTTTTCCCGACGCTGGCTCAGCAACCCATCCAACAATTCTTCCAGACCGTACTAATCTGTGGCCACTGGGGGTTGATCTTCTTCCAAGATAGGTGGTAATCGAACCATGATCAAATGGTAATATAGAACCATCCTGTACATCTATTTCGTCGTCAATCAATACTCCGTAGGGTAAATCGAACATGTCTATCACCTAATCAACGAGTTCAGCATATCTACATCACATTCCACTGCGTGTCTCCATCTTGCTAATCTACCATTTTTTCCAGATATTATCAAACTAGCATCTTCACTTAATCGGGTTAACAACAACATATTCTTTCCTTCATGCCATAGTTCCAAACCCCTGCCGATGCTGGTATCCTTACCCAACCTTTCCATTGCTTGAACAATTTTTCCAGCATATTCGACATTAGGAGATTTCCCTTTGTTTCCCACAGAAGCTAACAAGCCATTTTTCTTTGAAATGATGTATGCTTGATTGGCTCCAGGTAAGGTGGTAAAACCGGCCAGAATGCGTTGCATCATGCGCGCTCAAATTACTTGAGGCAGAAAACGCATTCAAGAAGTTTGGCTTTGCAAAACGCCTATAGGGCGATTTAATGGGGTTTTTGATTTTGCCAACTAACCGGCTTTTCCCACTTCTAAATTTTACAAAAATTTCAATTGAAGATTTAATATTCCAATTGATACTTGTAACCGTGTACATCAAAACCAACACCTCGTGGGAATGACATGGCCGAGATGTTTGAGGTACCCAGTTGCGACAAGTGTCGCAACCCTGCAATTCATCACCAGGTCTATTCTGGAAGAATGATGTGTGCTGCTCATCTTGCTGATAGTGTGAGAAAAAAGGTTTCAAAAGCGCTTAGAGAACAGTTAGTATTACCAAAAGGTAAGCATACAACCATACTCGTTGCAATATCAGGTGGTAAGGACTCAGCAGTGCTACTTGAGAGAATTCATGAAAACCTCAGCCAACGCAGGGATGTAACCATCGTAGGGGGTTGTGTAGATGAAGGGATTGAAGGATACCGGCCACCGTCACTTGAGTGCGCAAAGGAACTTTGTGAGAGTTTAGGGGTCAGATTCGAGACGGTCTCCTATCCAGAACTTGGATTTAAGGAAATGGATGAAGTTGCAGAAAAAATAATTCAGACGGGTGATAAAAAGGCTCCATGCTCATATTGCGGAGTTTTCAGGCGACAGGGGATTAATCATCTAGCTGAACGCGTCGGTGCTGATGTTATTGCTCTAGGGCATAATTTAGATGACATGGCCCAGACAATTATGATGAACATGCAAAATGGAGACATTGAAAGAACGCTTAGGCTTGCTCCACATACAGACACTCCTTTGAAAGGAATGGCTCCGAGGATCGTTCCTCTAAGGTGGGTTCCAGAGCAAGAAATTCACCTCTATGCATTGCATAAAAAATTACCAATTCACCACGAGGAATGTCCTCATGGAGACGGAGCCCTAAGATTCAGGCATAGAGAAACAGTTGCTATGATGGAAGCAGATGTTCCTGGGACAAGGCACGGGTTGCTTAGAATGGCTGACGACATAAAGAAATTAAGAAAAATGGCTGGCAGCAGCCTAAATTCGGTCAAACCAATAAACTGTCCAGAATGTGGCCAAATATGCAGTGGTAACGTTTGTAAAGCATGTGAAATGCGAAAGCAAATGATGTGATTAGACTCTTCTTTGAAGCCTTTCCATATACTTGTCTGCTCGACCAAGAGAATCAAGACATAGCTCTGTTTTACCTGCTTCCAAGTTGTCTTTTGCAATCGCTATTGCCTCTTCCACAGTCCTCCTGTCTTCATCGATTATCGCAATGTTGCTCGCATCACATTGGTTCCGTAGAACTGCCCATTGTTCAGTTATATAATCAAGTAATTCTGAAGCATCTTCGTTTGCTTTCACATTAGAATCGAGATCAGTCGTTAGTTCATCTAACATTGATGCTGCCTTTACCCATCTTTTTGCGCTCCCTTCTTTCTCGATTTTAGAAAGCCTTTCATCCCATTCCGCAGCATCTTGTCTGTTTGACCAGCGAGAAATCAGATGCTTTTTTTGTCTAATTGCTCTTCTTACATCATCCATAGCTTCCCTTTCTGCAGTGATTTCTCTAATAACTCCGTCAGCAAGTCCCTTTGCAAGAGCGGAATTACCTTCATTAACAGCATCTTCAGCATCATCAAGCCTCTTATTGAGTTGGGTCTTATCAATTCCATCTGCTGATTTAAGCAACTTTGCGGCATCGCTAACTGTATTCTCAGCTATTGAAAGCGCTTTTTCAAGAGCCAACATTTGTTCTGGGATTACCATGGCAAATTCATGTGCTTTTTTCGGCTTCTCGGAAACTAACATCTTCTTTGCCTCAATCAATAAATCCTCAAGATCGTTCTTTACATGCTCAGAATTAGATAATTTAGTGCTTGCTTCAGTTATTGCAATTTCTGCCTTCTCCCACCATTCAATTACTTCATTAGCACGTTTTTTTGCTTGCCTAAACAGTGCTTCTCCTTCTCTTAAACTACCTAATTGTAACTCTCTTTGGCCCATTTCCCATGCTTTTCTAGGACGCTTTACTATGGGTGCAATAAGTTCAGCATTTTCTACGGACTTCAATGAGTCTTGTTTGATGTCATCTACATCTCCAGCAAGTGATAAGGAGCGCTCTATATCTTCCTCTGCCTCGTCAAGTAGTCGCATTCCCCACTCTGGATCTCTGTGCCCCTCTTCACGACCAGTCATAACCAAGCTTGCTGCTTGGTCAACGGCAGCTCCTTCGCTTTTTAGCTCTAATATTCGAATCTCTAATTCGTTCAATCTCACATCAAAATATTTTCTCATTTGACGCATATCATCATTTCCATACCAATCGTATAAAATGAGGACAAGTGCGATTAAGCACAGAGCAAATTGGATATATGTGGCAGAATTTTGGAAACTTGAGGTAGTGAGTAAGGAAATTGACAAAACAAGACCCAGAAATCCCATGATTGATCTGTACTTCAAAACGGATACATCTCCCATGAGTATGGTTCTTCCTGATACAAAGAGCGTTATGGATATGGAAATTAAAATTATCATTCCTAAAATCTCTGAAAGATTCCCTTGGAAATAATCTAATGCAACTATTGCGATTGGAAGCCAAAAAATAGTGCACACCGTTCCAAGCCTGGACCTAGCCTGCTTCTCCATTGTCGCGAGATCTTGAACAAATATTGCCCATGCAATGATTACAATAGAATACTTCAAATCTGAATTTACAGAACCACCATTAATTGTTGATTTTATTGAAGGCCATGCTAACCAAATCGCAACTGTTAGCATAAATATGGCAGAAAACCCAGAAAGTCTCTCTAATCTTTTTGCCCTCAAATTCATTTCAGCTTTGATCGCATCTTCTAGATTTACAAAGCCATCCATAATTTAACCTCATATATTCACACATATCAGAATCTCGGTTTATTCCTACTTCTTATCCACAAAATCCCACATACTCCAATCGACACGACAATGAAAAAATCAAATATTTCGAGTCCAATGCCAGCGTTAAAATCACTAGAAGACTGTTTGACTATGGTTTGATTTGAATCATCTATGTAGGACAAGTCTACTGAAAAAGTATCGAACCAGTCAAGATCGTCTTCAATCAACACAAGTTTAGTTGATGTTTTTTGATATGTGGATGCCTCAATTATTGAAGAGACGCATTCATACTCAGTGCAAAGAATGAACTGTGTATCTGTGGCCCCGTTATTCTGTACTGTGACCCAAAACTCATTTTTGCCTGGACTTACACTACCAGATTTAGACATGATATCTATTATTTCCAAATCTCTTGAGATGGGTGGTGCTATGGCTACATTTTGCAGAAAACTTGCAGAATTGTTATTTGTATCAGTTGCGGTTATCCTCAGAGGATGGCTTCCTATTCCTGGATTTGTAAGTTCAAAGAATTGGGCGTTTGTCCAGGTAATATTCGTGTAATTATGATTCAAAAACTCAATTGCAAATTTAATTTTGCTAATTGAATCATGGTCATCAAAAGACTGCGTAAGATTTAGCCTTATTCGATCATCTTCTCTAGCGGGTGAGTTCAATTGTTCCCATATATTAGAATACACAATGTGCGAATCAGAACCAGAATATTCGATAGTTGAACCATCTGTGAACATATATTTCTCAATCGTCGGAATTACGACAGGTGGAGCTGAATCTAACAAGCTAATGTTCCAAGTCTTACTTGTTTGGTGTCCAACATCATCTGTAACATTAACTTTCAACCAGTAGTGAATGTTGTTTCTTTGTTTGTGCCTTTCAGTTATGTTATCATATACAGAATTAAGGTTTGAATCAACATCAAATTCAGTAGTAAGAACCTTACCATCGTAATACCAATCTTGTGATTTATTGCTAGTCCACAACACATCAAGGTTGTCATCATGATCATCACTTACATTTAGATCGAGATAAAACATACCCGGATATATTTCGAATGTATCATTTAGATTGTTTATGACTGGAGAATCATTATCCAAAACGAAGCTTCTATTCAAGGAATTACTCATCCCCCCCTCATCTGTGCATTGAACTGAAACGTCAAGAATTGAATCTGGATGAAAAGCTGATAGATTTACCCCTGTAGAAATGTTACTTCCAGAAACATCCCATTCACAATCATGGATTGAAAGAGGAGAATCATCTATCCTAACTTCGAAATCATAGGCTGTATTTTCCCATGGTAGGGCATACTCCTCATCCATTGATATTTGTGGAGCAGTGTTAGGACCTATACTGATTGTATAAAATCCAGATATAGATGAAAGATTTCTCTTTAAAACAAATTCGTTAGCATATCCACTAATCCATTCGCCAAGGGGACTAGATAGATATTGATAATGTCCATCAGTTGTAATTCTAAGGGGGGTAGATTGACGTAAATCATTTTGAAATGGGACTTCTAATCGCATAAGTTCTATGTGTGATCTAGTTGTAGAGATGTCTGCTGTTTCATTCCAACCCCAACTATTCGTATCTAGGTTAATACTCGACTCAACTGAAAGATTGGAGAAAATCACATCATTATCGTCGATTAAACAACAACTAGCCTCTCTTCCATTCAAATAAATTATCGATTCTAAGAGGGTATTGAGGTTGTTCACATCTCCACCCAGAAATCTCTCGACTTGGCTGACAATTCCTGTATTAACACCAGGAATGAAAGGTAGTCCTAATCCATCATTAAACACGTGCATTGCGGACCACAATCCAGTAACATTACTATTTGGCAGCAATCTGGAATTCAACTCTAAGGTTGCACTGCCCACAGTTTGTGAGGAATTAATCTGTTCTGAAATCCAGTTTTTATTTGGTGGCCATGTTGTCTCGCCAACTGGATATCCATTAACCAAAACCCTAGCTTGCCACCCTCCACCGAATTCGCCAACAGTTAAATTTTGATTAACCCAATCAACAACATGCCCAGTCATTGTATGAATTGCGATAACTGAAACATCTTCTGAGTAATTTCCCCCCAAATCGTAAATTTCAGTCGAATTTGGAATTTGAACATAACTCTCACTGTTTCTGACAAAACTACCACCCTCTCCCAATAATATGACATCTACACCACTTGGGGCGTCAATTAATCCGTCGGTTACGTTTGCTTGCCATTCGCTGCCCAATACCGTAACTGTATGAACGCCTTCGACCGTGAATAAGTCTTCAATAATCGGATATGCATCCAGCACGACAGTGGTTTGGGTTGAGGGAACTGGTGGGTGCCACATCACTACATACCCCTCACATGTTGCTTTTGGAAGGAACATTCCGCCTTTTGGTCGATCAAGTTCGACACCTGTCCATGGATTTACTATCAAGATATTACAATCACTTATTGGGTTACCAAAAGGGTCTTCCACTTCCACAGTCCAATTTGGCTCTTGTTGAGCCCAAGAAGGTGGTATCAAGAGTAATAACACTAGAAAAACCGCCCTTCGCATGGTTAATTGCATAATCTCATACCTCATCAAGAAAGCGGGTTCTCGCGCCCATATGTTCATGGTCGGGTTTGTCACATCCGCAACAGAAGGGGAACGACCATGCCCGGCCTTATCACAATGGATGACCTTACAAATGCAGAGATAATTTCTATTCTTGACGACGCAGAAAGGCTGTTACCTGTTGCTCGTGGAGAGTTATATCTGCCTCTTCTTAAGGGAAGAATCCTTGGGAATCTGTTTTTTGAACCATCAACTAGAACAAGAATGTCATTTGAAACAGCAATGAAGCGTTTGGGAGGCGACGTAGTTAACTTGGGGGATGTTAAGAGTTCCTCGGTTGTAAAAGGCGAGACTCTTTTTGACATGATACAGATGGTGGATGGCTATACTGATATTATCGCTATGAGACATCCAAGGCAAGGTGCTGCACAATATGCGAGTGACAGTGCAAATGTGCCAATCCTAAACGGAGGCGATGGAGCCGGGCATCATCCAACTCAGACTATGCTTGATTTGTTCACAATTAGGCGTGCGCACGGAAAGTTCGAAGGTTTGAATGTAGTTTTAGCAGGCGACTTAAGGTATGGCAGAACAGTACACTCCCTTTCGCATGCACTTACTCGACTTGGTTGTAATGTTACCTTTGCATCTCCAGAAAGTTTGAGAATGCCTGAAGAGATTGTGTCGGATCTAAAGGAGAGTGGTGCAGAAGTTGTCGAAACAGACGATCTTTTTGGACAAATTGACGCAGCAGACGTGATTTACATGACCAGAATTCAGAAAGAGAGGTTCCCTGATGAGGATGAATATGCGAAAGTCGCAGGGGCTTACAAATTGCATGCCAGAGACCTTGACGGAGCAAAACCTGAGATGATAATAATGCATCCATTACCAAGGGTCGATGAGATCGATCCTTCTGTTGATTCCACTCGTCATGCGCTATACTTTGAACAAGCGTTCAACGGAGTTGTTGCTAGGATGGCTCTAATGTGTCGTCTTCTGAATGTTGAGGTTCCGGCTGATGTTAATGAAGAAGGAGGGGTAATATGAGCCAAGAAGGAAACATGCGAAGGGTCACTGCGATTAAAAATGGAACAGTTATTGATCATATTCCCGCAGGTAAGGCCTTGTCAGTATTGAAAATGCTTGGAATTGGGGGAGATATGTCTAATCCAGTATCCTTAGTAATGAATGTTCCATCCAAAAAGATGGGAGGGAAAGATATAATCAAAGTTGAGGATAGAGAACTAACTCAAGGAGAACTTGACAAATTATCCCTAGTTGCTCCTGATGTTTCAGTAGCAATAATACGAGCTTATTCTGTTGCAGAGAAATTAGAAATCAACCTAACAGAAGAAGTTGTAAATGTAGCGAGGTGCACATTCTCAAATTGCATTACAATCAACTCTAGAGAACCTCTCCCTCACAGATTGGTGGTTACAAGAAGAGAACCGTTAGAATTACGTTGTAGATATTGCGGAAAACCTCAGGACATTGATGGACTAATTGATAGTCTGTTGTGATCATAATTCGAATAATCTGGCCTTTTCGCAACTATCATAATCTATCCAACCCGGTAATCCCAAGTCAATTGGAACTCCTCCCACAGTGGTGATTAGTCCAGTTAGTATCAAGTGGTTAGCTATTGGATTGTTTGACCAATCTAATTTTTTTGCATCCCTCTTGTTGTTGAAGAATTTTTCATTTTCTTTTCTCGAAGCCCATGCATTTGCATTCCAGGCGTGATTTTTCATGTTGTTGTTTGTGAATTGCGGAGGTATTACAACATTGTGAGACGTCTCCCAATTTTTCTCCCAATTTCCTTCCATAGTATCAGCCCATACTAGTCCGGTAGCCTCGCTTTCGGGCATTTGCATCTCTTGCTGAACAGCCAACTGTATCGCAAGCCGCCTTAGATGTGGATGCCTTGGGTGTTTTTCCATTGTTTTTTCGACGATATTTATTGCGCTTGCCTTCATCCCTCGATCAAGATATAACAGAGCCCTAGCGGTCTGACCGTGTGGCCATTTATCCAAATCAATATTCTTCTTATCTACCCAAGATTCTAGTTTATCAAGAGCAATTTCCGATTGGGACCAGAGTCTAAATCGCGCTATGTCACCAAGTATGTGCAGTTTTTCTGCTGGCTTATATTTCCATTCTAGTTTACTTCCAGGGGTTCCAGATTTATATCTGAGCAAAAGGTCAATGTTCCTTTTTGTAACAGAATCAACGCGCAATAACGGTCGAATTGATTCTGGCAATTTTATTTTTGGATTCAACACAGATGCAATCCATTTGAGTCTCGCAGTTTCAATATCTTCATCTGCCAATAGGTCTAATCTAGGTAGTGCTTCGGGAATGTCTCTTTGTGCTAGTGATGCAGCTGCTAGAATCATGCGAGCAATTTCAGCAGATCTACCGGCTCTGAGAGCTAAAAACGAAAGCGCAACTTGCTCTGCTTGGTCCCATCTACCTAATGCCATTAACATCTCCATACTAGCTTCTGTTCGCCTAACTAAAGACAAACCTTCGATACTGTCTTCTCCATGGTCGACATATAGCAATTCCATCTTTTCCATAGCCTTAGACCATTCATCTTTTGAAAGTAAAACACGGAAGTCTTCTTCCTTTCTGTATATCATCTTCTCAAGTGACTCTAATTCGATTCTTTTTTCATTGGCCATAGCGTCAAATGAAATATCCTCTAATCTCTGTCCAGTCCTACGAGATAACAGCCAGATCCCAAGAAAGACAACTTGTCCTCCAGATGCTAACATCCAAGTTAATTCCTCCAAAGCATCCTTTCTTAGAACCTGACAGACAGAATCCTTCCAAGTTCCGCACTCAGAACCTTGCGGTAGATACTGTGAATCCCAGAATGTAAGCATTGCAAGTGCTAGCAAAAGCATTGACTGGCCCGCAAATCCTGTAAAGCAGAAATTTAAGACATTTGCTTGTTGTGTTCTTTCACTCCTCAATAACCTTGAGTCTGCTAATCTAATTCCTCCTTTACCAGATACGTCAGCAATGTCAAGGAATAGAATCCTTGCAACTTCATAAACAAACAAGAAACCGATTATCGCTACGTTAAGTAGCAAAAATAGCAAAACCATAGTTACTAATGGCACCCTTATCCCTGATTCGGAGATATTTGAAAACAGTTCAATGGCGTAGAATCCGAATATTCCACCCTCCTCCATAATGGTGGTTTGGGGCCGGTATTCTGGTAAATCAAGCACGCGTTGGGAATGTTGAAACATGCTTGGATCTATTGCAAGAAAAATTAGAGAAATAAGTGTGTTGAATGCAATGAATGGCATAGCAGCAGTGTTCAACCAAACAAGCGTGGAGACCAATTGCTTTCTTGCATTAGGTTTGTGTGGATAAAACGCAGACGGTTCACCCTTGGATAATTGTTTACTCGATTCTTTTAATGCAGTCCATGCACAGCCCATTACCCGTCCATAGGCAATGAAACCAGGAGCAAATGCTAAGCATCCAATCAACGCTAATCTACGATCAAATTTTACCTCTGCTAATCCCATGATGAACCAAATCATAAGCAAAGAGGTAAACCATAAAATTGTGATAGAGATTCCGACACCGCTTCTAAACGTACTGGCCTCTTGAAGAGATTCTCTTCTCCCGCCAGTTCTCGTTATTATCTGTGTACTCATGGACACTCCGGTTGATATCATTGCAGGGACAATAATCAATACAAGTGCTGCTGCGAGAGAGACCATATTTACACCGTTAGTTAATTCCGTTTGATATAATAACCACTCCACTCCAAGCAGGATTGCACCTGTTAGTGCCATTACATAAACGGTAAGCCCATTCCTCATACCAGGCGCTTTCAACAGTTTTTTTGCCTCTTGCTTGTCGGAAGTGACAGTGTGTACCTCATACCGTTTTGGACCGGTTGGGAAGGCGACTTGTAGTCCTGATAATCCCCTAGGAATGAGGTATTCTTGGAATAAATAGGCCGTAAATCCGGAGAATAATATGGCTAAAATAGCCATGCTATTGAAATCATTAACCAATGTAATTCCCATTGTCAACTCAACCTTCTCGACTTGGAACAAGTGAGGGAGTGGAATTCTTGTTGTTTATTTCTTCAGTTAATTCTGATATAAATTGATTCAATTCAACACCAGCTCTTTGATCTCCATTTCGAGCTCTGACTGAGACACTGCCGTTTGCAACCTCTTCTTCCCCTAATATTAGCATGTATGCTGGATGAAATTTTCTGTGCATCCTAATCTTCTTTCCAATGGTATTATCCCCATCATCAATTTCTGCTCTTATACCCTCTTGTTTTAATTTAGAAAGTATCTCGCGACCATATTCAACCTGTTTCTGGGAAATTGTCAAAATATGAATTTGAGTAGGAGAAAGCCATGTAGGGAACTTCCCTGCGAAATGTTCAATCAAGACGCCGCAAAACCGCTCCATTGAGCCGAAAGGTGCTCGATGAATCATGACTGGTCTGTGCATCTCTCCATCACTTCCTTTGTACTTAAGTTCGAATCTCTCAGGTAAGTTGTAGTCAACTTGTACAGTTCCAAGTTGCCATTCCCTGCCGATTACGTCTCTCACAACAAAATCAATTTTGGGTCCATAAAAGGCCGCTTCACCGGGTTCCTCAGACCATTTGACCCCCAAGCTGCTAGCAGCCGCTCGGCATGCATCTTCAGCTCTATCCCACTTATCAGAATCTCCAACATACTTACTAGAGTCAGGATCTCTTAAGCCTACCCTTACTCTATAATCAGTCATCCCAAGTGATTCAAATATTACTTGAACCAACTCTATACAACCCAATACCTCACTTGCGATTTGATCTTCGGTTACGAAAAGGTGGGCATCGTCTTGAGTAAACCCTCTGACTCTTGTTAGGCCCGAAATTTCACCGGATTGTTCCCACCGGTATACCGTTCCAAATTCTGCTAACCTCAAAGGTAAATCTCTGTAAGATCGGGCTTGTGATGAATAAATTTTGATGTGATGAGGACAGTTCATTGGCTTCAGCATATACCCTTCAATGTCGCCAGCAGCCATCATATTGGACAGTTCTCCACAACTGCAACCTTCATGTGCGAGCTTTGACATCATTTCTTTTTCTACTAGCGGAGGATATTGTGAATCTTGATAGTAGGGGAAATGACCGCTGGTTCTGTAAAGGTCAAGTTTTCCTATGTGTGGTGTGTAAACCTGATGATATCCTTGTCGGGTTAGATGCTCAGATATGAAATTCTGCAAGCATGTTCTGATAGTCGCTCCTCTGGGCGTCCAAAGTATTAGTCCCTGGCCTACATCTTCATCTACGTGAAATAGTTGCAAGTCTTTGCCTAATTTTCTGTGATCTCTTTTCTTCGCTTCTTCTATCGAGGCCATTGTTGCTTTCAAGGCGTCTTTTGTAGGTTCAACTAATCCATAAATTCTGGTCAATTTATCGCGATTCTGGTCACCTCGCCAAAATGCAGATGATACGGAGGTTAGTCTAACATGCATCAATTTTGCAGTTGAGTGGACATGTGGTCCCTTACACAAATCAAACCAATCACCTTGGGAGTAAATTGTAGACCCAGCCCCTTCATCTATTCTTTCTTTTATTATCTCAAGTTTGTATGGATTACTTTCAAACATACTACTGAGTTCAGATTCTGTGTGTTCTATTCGAATAATCTGAAGGTTTTTTCTTGCTAATTCGTGCATCTTTTTTTGGACTTTTTTTAACTCATCAGACCCGAAGTCTTCTAAGTCGGCAAAATCGTAATAGAATCCTCTATCAATGGGTGGACCAATTGTTGGTTTTGCATCAGGGTACAATTCACTTATAGCCTGGGCTAATAAATGGGCAGCGGAGTGTCTTAAAATATACATTCCCGCATCCGAATAAACTGATATACCCTCAACTGAACAGTCCGTGATGAGTTCTGAAGAGAAATCTTTCTCCTCTCCATCCACGAGTGCTGCAATGCAATCGTGCTTTCTGCCTTCAATGTCAATTATGATTTCTCCAGCGGTAATGCCAACAGTGTATTCGTTGACTGACCCATCTGGTAGGGTAACAGAAATCATGCCCATTTGGTTGCCTCCATTTCTTACGGTAAGGCTTCTATTCTTCACGTTGGCGATACAAAATCCCTTATTTCCGCATTTCTCTTTGGATATTCTGCACTACCACTCTACGTCAAAATCATCTCCTTCTTTAGACGATAACTCATCTACTACATTGGATTTTTTCTGTGGTTTCTGCTCTTCAGTGCTTTTCTTTGCGACAATAAATTCACTCCTTGTTTCCTTTACATCTCTCTGGCCTCTGAACTTTGGTTCTTCGAATTTTTTTACAGTCTTGACTTCAGATGGAATATTATCATCATTTTCTTGCTTTAACTGTTCATTCCAGGCACCTTCAAAAGTAAGTTTGTCTTTCTTGCGCTCCATGATGCTCCGTTGTATAAACCATACATAATCGGTTTGATGTAGCGTTAGTATCTGGGGTTGTCTATGCGCTTGGCAATTGTAGTCAATCCAGATGCGGGGCTTGGAGGCCGCTTAGGGTTCAAAGGAAGCGACGGGAGGGCTGAAGAAGCTAGAGCTGCGGGTGCTGAAGATAGAGCAGGTCCGAGAATGAAGCAATGCCTTGAGCACTTATCCAATATTGCCAGAGAACCTATCGAAATAATTGCTTGGGACGGAAGGATGGGTGGTGATTGGATACCTGGAGAGTATTCATCAACTGGAGAAACCCCAACAAAAACATCAGCAGAGTCTACCTCAGATTTCATAAAATCACACACACCTGATATTTTCCTTTATGCAGGCGGAGATGGGACAACTAGAGACATAGTCAAGGCTTTAGGGGAATCTGAAATCCCAATAGTTGGTGTTCCTGGTGGGGTAAAAATGCATAGTGGCTGTTTTGCAACAACACCAAAGGCTGCTGCTGAGGTTGTTTGGTCATTCTTTACTGGTGATTTGATGGTTGCTAGAACAGAGGTTATGGACCTTGATGAGGAGGTTTATCGAAAAGGTGAGTGGAGGGTGAAAATGTATGGTGAAGCATTCACTCCAGCAAGTCCAAGATGGATGCAGGGGGCAAAAGAGCAAGTTCAGAGAGAGAGTGAGGAGGAAACCTTGGAATCAATGTCACTTCATATCGATAATTTGGTTGAACAGAATCCTGATTTGATGATTGTGTGGGGTAGTGGTGGAACTCTAAGACAGATATGCAAACTCTCAGGAAATGAATCAACATTACTAGGAATTGACATCCAGCACAATGGGAAAATGTATCTAGATCTAAATGAAAAAGGCCTGCTAGAGATTATTTCACAACATGTTGGGTCAAAACTGCTACTACTTTCGCCAATGGGCGGTCAAGGGTTTTTGATTGGAAGAGGAAATTTACAATTATCGCCCGCAGTCTTGCGATTAATTGGGATTGAGAATATTTTGGGCATTGCAACACCTGCAAAATTGCTCGGATTAAACTCACTTCGGATTGATACCGGAGACCCAGCTTTAGACCAAGAAATCAGAGATAGAAAATACATGAAGATGTTACAAGGATACCGAACAACCCGGGTAATTAGGGTAGCAGATGACTGATTTATACATCCGCATAAAAGCGGTTGAATCATTTTGAAACGTGCTGATTTCAGTTTTTTGGATTATCAGTTTTAGCTTTGATTTCAGCATTAAAATCGGGTTAAAATTTATACGAATAGCCAATTTTATCAATTACATGGGTTCAAACGACAACGTAAATTCTCATTGGTCAGTTGTCACGGATTCATCCCCTCAGAATAAGAAACTCTCTCATATTTGTATATTTGACGATTGTCAAAAAGGTAAGAGAGGTGGTGGAGACTTCTGCAACAAGCATAGATTTCTTGCAGAAGGTTCTATTGAGAATTTGGAGGGAAAAATGGTTGCGGAAAATAAAATTGCTGCGGACAAAAAAATAATCAACAGTCAAATTATTTCAATCCCCAGACCAATTACAAACGAAATACACTTCAACGAGTCGAATAATGATGAAGAAGACGAACAAATCAGCGTAAAGGTATCACTGAGAAATTACGACAAAGAATCTTTGACAACCAGAGATGTAATTTCATTTATATGGATGGCTCTTGCAGCATTCTCACTTTTCAATGCCTTTGAATATGGAAATGGGGAGTGGTTATATGGATGCTTAATTTTCTACTTTGCTGGACTTGTTTCGATAGCGACCTCAAGTCGTGGTGGGATGAACAAACTTTTGCTAGTGGTGTTTTATATCGTGATATTCTATCTTCAACTAGAATTATTAGCCCAGAATATGACATTCGGTGGAGGTATGGGAGACCCAGGAGGTTGGGGCGGTCCTTAGTAAGCAAGAATTAGAAGAAATTCATCAAAGTATGTGTGTTCTAACGATGCAAGATGATGGTTTTTTTGGAGCTTCACTAAAGCCAAATCTGCAAGGTTTATCCATCGGCCTGAATTCACCAGCATCTTTACCCGAGATTAATGCATTAGCACTTGTAATATGAGATACTCTGTCGATTGCATACCATTCTTTACGATTATTTTTTGTAACTCCATAAGTTCTTGTTGAAAAAATCAGTTTCGCAAAGAATAGTTCAACAGTTGCTATGAATAGCAAAGAGCGTTTGAATGGAATAGGGAATCCTTTGTTCCAAGTGAATTCTATATCCATTGTTTGACAGCTTACCTTTAATTCTCTTTCATTCTCAACAGTTTTAACATCCTCAATAATCACGTCATCAAAAGAATACATCGCAGTTACATAATCTGCAATATCCCTTGTCGGCGCAATCAGGACTCTAGTTCCGTCAGGTTTTGCCCACATGATGTCAGCAAATTCTCCAAAAAGTGACGTTTTCCAAGCCCCAACAACGATTCGATCTCCTGTTTCAAAGCCACTTGAGGTAATTCTCCCGGAGAATATGTCTAGAGAATCATGTAGTTTCTCCTTTCCTTTGAAAGGCGTTACTTGCCCTGTCCAGGTGATAAGCACGATCAGTAAGATCTGGATTGTTAACCTTACAATGTGCCAAAAATCATCATATGTTTTTCCGCTTAGTGGTATATCGTTATACCACATATTGAAATTAGCCCAGTAGAGAATCACTAGTAACCAAACCCCACCGACGGAAGCCCATGCTCTTGTTTGAGGTATTATGAAACACAGACCAAACAAAATCTCAAAAAATCCGCTCGCTAAGACCCAGAACTCTGCATTTGGCAGTATAGAGGGAACTATTGGCTCATACCAAATTGGATTAACAAAATGATCAACTCCTACATTAATGAATGCAAGTCCTAATGCGACCGCTACAATATCGCGAATAGTTACTGACGTCACTAAATTAGTGATGATGGATCTGTATCCCACATAGTATGCTGACGAATTCAATTAAAAAAGGAATGTTAGGTTCTTTGAGTAAACTCTCGTTAATCAAATAAAAAAGCCCCCCACAGAGCCGAAGTTCTGTGGAGGGCAAAGTCCCGCAAGGGCGGTTCAACATTGCATCATAGCAACTTTATCTCAAAGATGCTCGATTCCTGTCTTCTTCACGTTAGCTTTCTTGATTTTGTCAGGAAGCCACGCTGGGCCGTTTGCAGGCTTGTCAACTACGTCGATACGTCCAGTGAAGACGTGGACTCTCTTAGTTCCACGCTCACGCAGACGGATGTCTGTGTGTCCGCGTGTTGCAGCTTTTAGTGCTGCTCCACGTGGTTGTCTGCTCGCAAATACTTGGCTTGTGTCTTTTCCGCCCTCCATGAGAACGAAGTACTTCTTTTCACCCATAGGTTATACCTCGATATCTATACACTTTTCTAAAGGTTATAATATTTCCCCCGGAAAACCGCTTTACTGCGGCACATATTGGACGCAGTAGGCCTTTTCAGAAACGACTTTTGAGCAGTAAAGCGTTTTTAGATGGCTCAAATTTCAGCTCCTGCTAAGGTTTTTGTGTTGGTAACACCTGGTATTTGTCTGATTGTTTCTACCACAGTTTTTGCGATTGTTCCTAAGTCTTCAGCTTCGAGTTTTGCGATAATATCGTAATCTCCAAAAAGAAGAGTTGTGTCAACAACATTTTGTACTAATTTTATGGTTTTAAATGCCTCATATTCTTCCCCGGGTGATACATTCACCAGCACGTATCCAACTGCCATGGGTCACCTAAACCCTATGACATGAAGAACTCTACGATTATCGTAAATCTTCCAAACTCTTTCGATAATCTTCCCACTGAGTCTCTTCCCATTCTTCCGGAATCGGACCATCGAGCCATGCAATGAACTCTTGGAGAGTCCACCCCTCTGGTATTCTTTCATCTCTGATTGGAGCGACATCATCACTTTGCCATTGTTCTACAACTTCGTCATTATTTTTCTTTGATTTTAATGTTATAAATAAACTCAATATCAATATTACAAGTAATATAATTCCAGCATAAGTAGCATTGAAATCAGACGATTGTTCAGATTTTTCCTTGACAAGATCGCAATTCTCTAAACACTCTTCACTGGAATCTATCATGATAACGTCAGAGTATCTTACTATGTTACCACTCCAATCCTCGCAGGTTATCACGAAGTTTATTTGGTCACTCAAGGAAACTGGTAGAAGCCATGACACACTCCAAACCCCAAAACCGTTTATGTCTACAACTTCGCTTGGGGCATATCTAAACAGTTCACTTTCATTTTGATAGACCTCTAGTCCACAAACTGCGTCTATACCGTCTGCATCGGTCATTTCTACTAGGACCTCCATCAATGCCTGTGAAGTGAGGTTTCGCTCAAATGTGACATTTATCTCTGGGGGAGAGTGCATGAAAATGAACGGCATGTAAGTTACAGCAGTGATATCATCTATGTCCATTACTCTAAATCCTAAACTTCCATTACCAGGCACAAATGAAGAGTCTAGTGTTACCCTAAAGTGGTATTCATTTGTTTGTTCTAACATTGATTGTCCACATTCAATTGGGGTTTGGGGTGGAGCGATAACCGTCCATCCGAACTGTTCTATCGTAGAGGACACGTCTTTCACCGGTCTAGAAGACTTCACTCGTAAAACTGCGTCTGCATATTGACCAAACATCAGCGTATCTATTTCTACACCATCTTTACACAATTTGGTATCTAATATCTCGGGCGGACTTAGCAAAATGGGTGAGATGATAGTGGAAAAATTGCTTCCGCCATTGGCACCAGTAACATTTACTTGGATGAATAAATCGCCATTATCGATACTCTCTGCTGTTGAAAGTTGTATCAATGCAAGTCCATTCTCAAGTTGAAATGGGTTAGTGTATCCAAGTTGTCCCGGCCATCTAATTGTTACATCCCCATATGCTTCACTGACGGAATCATCGAAATCTGAGACCTCTACCAGTAAGTATTCATCTCCGCCAGCAAGAATATTTTCAACTGGATTTTGCAGAGAGTCAACAATTTTCAAATCAATGAAAGGCGGCATGTCCGTGACTTGAATTGTCCTTCTAGTGAGCAGATTGTTCTCTAACCCACGTAATTCTAAATTGAATGAATCTAAACTTGAGGAGGGAGAAAGGTTGAATGATGCAACATAACAATGTTGGTCATTGCTACTTCCTGATCTGTATGATAAGCCATCAATCTGGCCACGAGTAGAAATGAATTGTGGCCTTTCATTGACAGGGTCATGGTCAGGATCCAACGCACAGGCTTTCAGTGTAAGGATATGTCCTCTAGTTACTCCGTTTATTGGGAATGAGGTAAGTATAGACGCTCCTCCCCAATCAGGATCGTCTACTGTTGAGATATGAATCCCAAACCAGGTAGCCGGCGCATCGGTTATTTCTGCAATTGACAGTGCTTCAGCGAGCGTAGATTGGTTTGAGGCGTCGGTGACATTTACTTTCAAATCAAATAACCCAAGAGGGACATTCGAAGGTAGATCTATACTTGTCCACCATATTACTCCGTCCTGACTTCCAGTATTCTTCCAAATCCATTCAGTACTATTGTTGTTTGTAGTTATCCTCCATCCAATAGTAGCAGACTCAATTCCACTATCATCACTAGCTTCTAAACTGCAAACAAATCTGTCTCCACGACTATACTCGGCTGAGTCACAGTAAATCCTGTCAACAACAGGAGCATTATTTACCCATAATAGGAAATCAACTTGGTTGTTGTTGATATCTCTCTCTGGGTGAAGAATTGATGTCGCTTCCCATTTAACGATTAGATTATTCCATCCCGATCTGGTAGAGTTGAGGGATAATGAAATAATTTGCCTACTCCCTAGTTCATTTCCACTAGGCAATGACAGCGTGATATTTTCGAGTATTTCTCCTCCTAATTTATCAATAACCTTCAGATTACCAACCGCTACTCCCGGACCCAGATTCTGAATTGCCACATCCATAGAGAATTGTTGTCCATTTGAGACATTATCAACAACCCTAACGTCAATTATCTCAGCATCATGAACGATGTTTGCATAGGGGCTCATTTTGGGATCACCTACAACAACCCCCATCCATCCAATCAGATTATTTGAAGCAGCATAGGATTCTGCAAGGTTAAAACCACTAGAATATGATGATAGTAGTATACTTGGATAGGATACAGCGGTCAAGTAGGGCTCATACACGTATCCTTTTGCTCCGCTTACACCGTCTTCAAGTATGTCAGCGATTAACGATTGTCCGTAAGAAGTCCCCCATTTGAATGATCTAGCACCCGTGCTCACTGCAGTTTCGGCAATTGATCCCTCAATCCAATCCATTGATGGTCTTATCACCCTGAGGACAGTTGAATCAAGATATAGTCCTCCATCAGTAGACGTTGTTGTAATGTCAATCGAAATTCGGATTTTCATAGAGACTGCATCAGCGTGAGGTCTGAATCTCATTGTTTGAGTGCCCCATGCGTTGTTGAAATTTTTACTTGAGGATATATTTTCATATAATTCAGAACCGTTAATGTCGACTGATGTGACCTGTAATTTGAATTTGCCAAAAACGTCTCCCTCTCTTTTTCCTTGAGTATATACAACCCAAGCATGGTCCGTGAAATTTGTGTCTATTGTATGAGAGGTTTCTAGGTAGGCAACTTCCGCTCCATTACCCGAATAGGCAGAGCAATTGTCAATTACATTTCGACTAAGAACTGTAATGGAATTATTGTCAAGGGCTGTATCCCATATCATAACGCTGTCGATTTTGCCTTCGTAATATGAATTACCAGCCCTGTTTACACCCAATTTGTAAAGGTCAAAATTGTTGAGAGACCCGTTTGGATATGTGTTGGTATTCACCAAAACCCCATCCATATACTGCTTTGTATATCCATTATCAAAAACAGTAACTAGGTTGGTCCATTTTTGCGGGATGACGTCCCCAAACGTTCTGGTTTGGTTATTGTGTAATTTCCACTCCCCTCCTGAAATCATGTGTTGGAATGAAGAATTGGACCCTGCATTATCATCGATTGCGAATGTAGACGCGTAATTTGACTGATTTGAGTTATTCGCCCAAACCCATTGACTTACAGTAAAATTCCCTAGCCAATCATCGACGTTAACTTTGGCGTAATCGTCTGTGCCATCGAACCAGAGACATTTTCCGTCTATACAATTTCTCCAGTTGGTGTTATCCATTCCATAAAGTGTAAAATTTGAATTGTTAGATGCATAATCAGAGGCAGTTTGACCTGCCCCTTCCTCAAAGTCCCATTTGTGGACTAGATTTTCAGATTTTGGGATATAATCTCCAGACACAAAAAATGCCGAAGCAGGAATTGTTGTTTTTGACGTATTTGGCCCTTCGTAAGAAAATCTTAGTCCGTGAGGTCCTCCTCCTTGGAAGAATTCAATTTTAAAATCGTGAAATCCTTCGGACAAATTTATCGAACCTGATATTTCACGCATTCCGTGAGAACCATAGTTTTGTATCAAACTAGCGCCGTTAACCCAAAGTTCTGATCCATCATCAGTGTCTAGGTAAAATGTCCAGTTTCCCGTTTCTTGAATGTCTATTAGACCACTAAACCTAGCTCCCCAGTTGTTTTTGAACCTGTCATCCAAACCAGGGTATGCATTACCTGAAGAGGAATAAGCCAGGGAAGTCTCTATCCTTGTATGTTCGGGAGTTCTGTCTATCAGGTCTGGCATCGATGCTGTGCTAAAACTCACACCTTCATTATCAAAATATTCAGCCAGAAGTCCTGGTTTGAGATATCCACTTTCTTGCGTACATTGGGCAACTATCTCTGCCTCAAAAGCACCATTCCCACCTTGCTTCACATCGGTTTGATATGACCAATTAAAGACATCACCTTGTGCAACATTTGGTGATGACCAATTCCAATATTTAGAACCAGACTCCCAAGAGTTATCAAGCGTATCAAAGCCTCCGTTTAACAGGTAGTTGTTGTTCCAGTTGCCATCATTACTTCCCCATGAAGCATAACCAATAACGTTGGATATGTTAGTGACAAAATCGCTTTCTTCATCGAAAAATACAGGCAAGTTCATACTGCCATTAAGCGTATTATTAGCTGCATATAAATCATCATTCCAAAATTTTGATCCTGACCCGTTTTGATTAGTTGCAAGGTCTAGAACGTTTACTCCCCTGGAACCATACGAATTATTTGCTTTCTCGATTAAACCAAGAGCAGTATCTATGGTGTAACCAGTTAATCTTGTGACCAAGAAAAAGCCATATTCATCTCTCGTGAATTCTCTAATCTCCTTACCTGCGAGTGGTCCATAACTATGGGTTCCCCAGTAGTCCGCACCTATATCTGAATCGTAGGTCCCACCTGCAAGTGCTATTTCTTGGTCAAATGAAGCCTTGTCATTACCTCCATTAATCCTCAGGGGAACGCCTTTGGTGGTTACTAGATAGTTGATGTCACTACCGTTGTAATTTCCCAAAAATTCCCGAAACGGTTCCAAGAAGAATTTATTGAATTGCTCTCTGTTAATGGTCTCACCAGTCGGTGTTGAAGAGTTCTCAAACAAAAATACCCTTTCGCTACTTATATTTCTGGCACTTACAAAGGCCCATCCTATTGTTTTACTAGCATCAGATTGATTGTTGATTAGAACCACAACATCGCTGTAATCGACAGTTTTTGAGCGATTGAAACCTGTCGGAACAGCAATCGTATCAAGAGGGGTTTCGTTCCAAATTTCACCCATTGTGTCTGTACTTTTGTCGTTAGTAAAGTTTGATAATTCAATAGCAATATCAGGCTGGATATTACACACGCTTCCAATCAAGAATAGCGTCACCAGAACTAACGCCTTCCCTTTATTGGGCATGTGCTGTCTAGAGAACTATTATTCAAAGTCACTTCGATACCCTGACTGTTGTAAAAACCTCAGTTTTTTATTAAAATCGTCAATGTGTATATGAAGGACGACCCCTCCTGCTAGTATCATGGTCGAGTTGTATATGGCGCGAACATGTAAATGGGGCGTTGTTCGTGTCATCGGCGGAGATTTACATATGCAAGAGGCTGACGCTGTGATAACTCCTGCAAATAACAGACTATCCGGTAGAGAGGGTCTTGACGCTCAAATTCATAAGGCTGCGGGAGAAGAATTGCGTGAATTCTGTAAAGATGTGAGCATAAAACAACGCAAATTGAATCTCCCACCTTGTCCGGTCACGACCAACGTAGTTTCGAAACCATACAACCTGGAAAATCGATTTAATCACATTATACATGTCGTGAGTCCAGATTGTAGAAGACCCAATCAAGATGAGGCAAGAAGGCAACTTCTTCCAGAAGCTTACTTGAATCTGTTTGCTACTTTGAAATCGATGAAAGATGTCAACGTCGTCATGGCACCCCCTCTTTCAATGGGTGTCTTTGCGTATCCACATAGAGAAGGCGCACGCTTAACTTTAGAAACTCTTCTTGGAATCATGGATGGCGATAGCGATCCAAAAATAAAGGAATACAATATCGTTGTCAAAGAAAGGAACTTTATTGGTAATATGAGAACAGTTTACAGGGAATCTGAGGATCAACTACCTGGAATAGACACAACAATGGATTGAGGTGATAGGTTGGTAGACCTGTCCAAATTAGTATCAACTGCTATTGATAGTGACCGATTAGGTTTCAGTGCATCAGTAATAATTTCAAATAATTCAAGGACAGTTAACAAAATTCTAGAGGTTTTACCTGATAGTGTAAGAACGGTAACACTAACCTCATCATCTAACGTTTTTGACAAATTAAGCAAATCCGATATTGGCGTGAAACTACTCGAGGATTCTTTATCATCTCAAGGATTATCTGTTTTGGTAAATCTACATGACCTTATCTTGCAAGGGCTTGGAGAGGGCCATTTTAGTTCAACTGACAGAATACTTGCAATATTGGGAGAGCCTTTGATTGGTTTAGTAATTATTGAGGCCAAATCATTAACTTCAAATAAACTTGCAATATTATCAAACGAGCATGATATCGATATCGAAGTTTTAGCTAGAGTTATGGAATTAGCTCGTAATATAGGCGGTAGAGGGAGAGAAGGACATCCAGTCGGAGCATTATTCGCAATTGGATCAGTTCCCAAATTGCGTCGATATACGACTGCTTTAGTTCTAAACCCATTCAAAGGTCATTCTGAAGGAAGAAGAAATGTGACCGAGCCAAATAATCACGAAACACTGGCAGAATTTGCTTGGTTGGATGGTGCTATACTATTCAACAGTAAAGGGGTTGCAAGCGACGCTGGAAGGTATGTGCAGGTGCCCGCAGGAATAAACCCTAAACCAGGAGAAGGCGGGCGCCACCTTGCTGCAAGATCAATTAGTCAATTAGCTGAAGCGATTTCTGTTTGCGTTTCCTCAAGTGGAAACATTACTATTTACTCCAAGGGTAAAGAGAAATATAGAGTCAGGCTCTCCTAATAGCCTCATCCATAGTAATCTCACCACATGCAACCTTTCTTGCCAACTCAGTTGAAATTGTTAAGTCTCCTGAACTATGAATTCTTGATTGCCTCTGTATTTCTTTCAAGTCGCCTATTGTGGGTTTTAACTCTCTTACATTGATGACCCTGATGCCACCCATTAGCGCAATTCTTGTTGCGGCATGAATATGGGCCTTTGACCTTGAACCTATACTTGTTTTATATTCATCAACCTGATATGTTTCAATACCACTGATGATTAATTGATTGATTATCTGATCCCGTATCATTGGGGCACCATCACCAACATTTACACTCATCCTGGCGTGTTTAACAGCAGTTGCAATTCCGATTATATGTTCAGCAAGACGGTCGAGACTCTGCAATTGAGCGCTTCCAATTACAATACCGTCTGCTAGCCAAGCCAGTCCTGGTCTTGGTCCTGGGTCTACACCGAATTTCAACCTGTAAGCAGAATCTAATCCTTTTCCAGCGTGAATAGCCCTTTCAACTGCGATTTCAACTTCATCTTCAATTGCTGGAATATCTCCTCCTTTTGCTTCCTCAGGAGATGTTATCAATACCCCATCCCATAAGTCTCCGGCAGATAACATTACAAAATCGCACTTCCTTCTTTTTAATTCCTTTAAAATTTGGAAGGAAAGTCTAAAATTTTGAGTCCTAACACCAATCCTTCGCATTGCACGGCGATGGGTGAATTACGCTTCAATGTGACGCGTAAATAGCGATATCATCAAAAGCGTTTGACACAGATAAACAAATGTGGCAAGCCAATACGAAAGAGAACTTAGAACAGTTTTGGCAGGGATTCCAAAAGGCGTTGATGCTGTTACTCGGTCTTGCGATGCGGTTGCAAAGGCAAGAGCAATGAAAGTCATGGATAGGCCTTTTTTAGTTGTAAGAGCGGCAGGATCAGGGATGGAGGGTAGTGGAGATTTACTCGCTCTTCGGGGTGATTTATGCTTTCCAATCGAAGTTAAATCTTCTAAGAAATCAAAGTTATATTTGTCTGGTCGAACATGGGATCAATATCTTGCAATGGTCTATGAAGGTAAAAGATGCGAACTAATGCCACTCTATGCATACCGTCTAAAAGGGGTAAGAGGAGATTCTTGGAGAATCTTTAGAGTAGATGTGGGAAAATTGAGTGGAAGGTTAGGTATGCTTACTCGTAGGATACCAGAACTGCCAAAGAGTCGAAATGGTAAACCGTTTTTAGACTGGGAACAGGGAATGCCATTGCATAAATTTCTTGCGTTAGTTTGTCGAAAAGATTCCGAAAGCCCGCTAAAAAATCTCGAAAGCAGGATTAAAAAAGTCGAAACAAACTTAGTTGATAATCATGTTAGAGATGATCTTGATGTCATAGATATGGAGCTCCGATAAGGAATACCATAAAGATTAGAAGTAGTAATGAGGATAAGCTAGATGCCTTCCGGGTAACATGCTCAACCCACAGTGGATGTAGATTGTACAATCCTGTTTTTTTACCTAGATTTCTAATACCACTCATTGTTCCGTGTACAATGTCTTTGAATAGATGGCCACCATCAAACGGAATCATTGGAAATAGGTTTGTGAAACCTAATAGAATATTTACCCATATCAGCCAAAATAACAAATTAACCAATATTAGAAGGCCATCTAGACCTATTGAAGATGCAAGCCAACCATCGCCAGAGTCAAGCATATCTTCCTGTGCAGGATGTATTGCGATTCCTTTGTATTCGAAGGGCGTGATTAATATCTGTAGAGTATTGATTGGTATTGTTACAACATATCCTAGTGGACCGCTCTCAAAATCAGGATGGGCCCAGCCAGCTAATCTATCCACTCCTGCCGTTCCACCAGCGAGGTTTTCAACCCCCAGAAATGCGTCACCTTTCTCAATATTCATGCTCTCGATCAAGTCCTCACTATAGCCCAAGTCTAAGTAGTGCTCATATTTGTCTGATAGATTTACTTGAAGGGTTTCATTGACACCGCTTGAGTATCTTATTACTTCCATATATATTGTTTGATTTGCTTGTAATTCTTCCATTATATCGGAAAAATCGTTTGTATCTTCGACAGCTGAGCCGTTTATTGTTGTGATTACATCCCATGCTTCAAGGCCGGCCTCATCTGCACCTGAATCAGCGATTATTTGGCTTGAATGAACTCCGGGGTTTGCTGGATCAAACTGCCCTGCAACTTGTCCTAAAACCAACATCAAAATCAATGCAGCAAAAATATTGGTAGCCGGTCCAGCAGCAAACATCCTTTGCCTTTCTCTTCTCGGTGAATTTGCAATTTCGGTATATTCAGGTTCTGCAAAGGCTCCCAATGGTATTGGACCCGCCATCAATAAGCCAAAGTTCCTTACTCGCATACCGTGTGCTCTCGCTTGTATTCCGTGTCCATATTCATGAATAACTAAACAAAAGACAAACGCTATGATTCCCCACCCGAGAGGAATAATGGGGCTTAAACCTGGGATTGCAACCAATTCAGAGACAGGTCTCGCCTCTGCTTGATTGCCCATCAAAATTGCAGAAACAATCGCTAGAATTATCCCCAGAGCGACTATTAACATCGCACCCCAGCAAACCCAGAGCGATATCTCTCCGTAAATCCTCCAAAATTTTCTTGGTTTAGAGACTTTTTCAAGTGCCAGTTGTCCCTTTTTTGTTCTGACCATTAGAACCATTCCAAAGAAAATCCTCGACGCGTTCCATTCATCCAATTTTCCGCTTTTTTCCCAATATTTCAAAATGAAAAACCATGTAATTAGGAATAGCAGTACCTCGGTCCA
>CETL01146780.1_pt1 | contig 29482 bp, 25 predicted proteins | sample 356371 | NCBI WGS metagenome assembly CETL01 (sample SAMEA2622518, study PRJEB7988) | marine metagenome | biome: marine biome (ENVO:00000447); feature: surface water layer (ENVO:00002042); material: "saline water (ENVO:00002010), including plankton (ENVO:xxxxxxxx)" | depth 5 m | reverse complement strand
GTTTGGCGTAGGCGTAAATGTTCTAATTGTGGTGAAAAATTTACCACACATGAAAAAACAGAACAGGAGTGGACAAAAGAAAAATATTTAAATTTATTAGAAAAACTTTAATTTTTTATTACTATGCTCAGTCACAAATCTAAAGGTATGAAAGTGCCTACTCTTTCCCAAGCTACTCATACCTATTACAAGCGAAGGCTCAACGGTCTAACTAGTGCCGATAATTATCTAAAAACTATGCGGATAATTATAAAAATATTAGGTGATAAACCAGTTAATAAAATTGGCGTTTCTGACGTTAATAAGCTGATAGATTACTTAGTACAAAACAAGAAAAAGAACAGCACTATAAACTCTTATAAAGGTAGATTAGAAACTACTCTTAGAGAGATGGTGCAAGCGGGTTACATTGAACCATTAGTAGCTACAAAAAATTTAAGAGAAGGTGATAAAGATATACATATATTAAATGATGATATGGAAGATAAATTAATATATAAATTTAAAGAATTAGATTTTTTATTACACAAAGAAATTTCATTAATAGGTTTAGAAACTGGTCTAAGATGGGGGGAAATGTTCGAGGTTAGAAAAAGAAATATAGATTTAAATTATGGTCAAATGACTATTGAATCAAGAAAAAATTTTACACAATTAACAATACCTTTAACAGAAAAAGCAGCAAAATTAATATACGATCATCTAGGTTTTTGTGATGATAATGATAGGGTTTTTCCTTTTGATAGTAAATGGAAATATGGAGGGTGGAATATTGCTAGACGTGATCTAGGTTACGAAAAAACAAATTGGTATGTACCACATATCACAAGACATACAGCGTGTACTCGAATGTTGCAGAAAGGCGTACCACTACCAGTAGTGTCTAATTGGTTAGGTCATAAAAGCATAGCAGTTACTATGAGATATGCACACTTTGTACCGTCAATAATGAACCAATATAAGGAGCTATTAAACAAATGAAAGTTAAATATGACGAGTACATAATTAAATGTACTTACAAAGAATTAATGATCATAAGATCAGCCTTGAGAAGTCTTGAATATGATTACAAAACACATAGGTTTAATCCTACTTATGAAACTGAAGTAACAAAGATATTAAAAAAATTACATGATGTTCAAGTAAAACACGCTGAACAATACAACAAACAAACCACAAAAAAAAGGAAAACAAATGAACCTAAATGACCTACAAAAGCAACTAGAAAATGATGTAAAACAAGCAGCAATTACATCAAGAATTAATAAAAATAACAAGAATATTCAAAATAAAAATGAATCAGAAAATGATTATGCAAGAGCCATTATGGTTACTAGTATTAAATATTTTACTGAGTCATTAAAAAAGTTTTGTGATCAATGTGTAAAAGGACAAGCAGGTGTTAAGGCAACTAGTTCTAAAGTTTTAAATTTGTTTGATGATTTAGATCTAGTTAGCTTTATTGTTTTTAAAGTAATATTAGATCGAGCTAGTCATATTAGTACAGTCACCTCTGTTGCTATGGCTATTGGTCAAAGATTAGATGATGAGTTGAGATATATATATTACGAGCAAGAAGATAAAAAATACTTTCAAAATATGATTAAACATATGAATGACACGCAACATAGTAAATACCGTAGATCTTTATTAGTTTATTCTTTTAATAAAAAAGGCTACAGATATTTAGGTTTGACTAAGGAAGAACGTCTTAGGTTAGGTTTTAAAATGATTGATATTATGACTATGGAAATTGGTCTTACAAAAATATCTAAGGGTAGAGGAAGTAAATATTTACAGTTAACTGACAAGATGATTGAGTGGATAGATAGGCAGAAATATAATAAATTTGTAGCTCTACCTACATACTTACCTTGCGTAGTAAAACCAAAGCGGTGGACTAATCCATATGACGGTGGTTTTCATTATAATTTTAAAAATTTAAAGATACTTAAAACAGAAAATGATTACCAACTTTTAAGATTAAAAGAAGAAAATCCAACGCATTTTTATAAAGCTATTAATGGACTACAAGAAACAGGATTTATTGTTAATAAAAAAGTATTAAAGGTTGCCTTAAAACTATTTGAAATGAATGTTGAGGTAGGTTGTATGGCAAGTGTAGAGCAAAGACCATTACCGCCTAAACCATTTGATATTAATACAAATGAAATATCTAGAAAAAAATGGAGAAAAGAAACAAAAGATGTACATGAATATAATCAACATACTTTGTCTAAAAGACTGCAAACATTATTGATTTTAAATACAGCAGAAAAATTTAAAGACAATGTTTTTTATCATGTAATGCAAGCAGATTTTAGAGGTAGGATTTATTCAGTAACAGCACACTTTAATCCGCAAGGTAATGATTTAGCTAGAGCCTTACATTTGTTTGAGAAGCCTAGCAAGATAGCATCATATAAAGAACTAGAATATTTAAAACTACATGGTGCAAATTTACAAGGTATAACTGGTTCATTTTATGATCGTATAAATCTTGCTGATACTTATTTTAAAGCTAATAAAAAAACAACTTATGAAATGTTATTTGATGGCGAACATAGATATACAGTAACGCCTGAGATACAAGGTAAAAATCTTTTTGATTTGGTAGATAAAGACCCATTAGAACATTTAGATTTATGGGCTAATGAACCTAAACCATTTCAATTTTTAGCTTATTGTTTTGAACGTGCAGCGTATCAAAGACACATAATAAAATTTGGTGAACCTAAATATAAATCACATTTACCAATTTATTTAGATGGTACTAATAATGCTTATCAACATATAGCGTGTCTTTGCAAAGATCATAAATTAGCAAAGGCTGTAAATCTAGCACCACAAACTTTAAGACCAGAAGATTTATATACAAAAGTATTAGATAAACTAATGAATAATTTAACTTGTTATTTTTTATCTAAAAATGAATTAATAACTGATTGGCTGAATGAAAAAATTGACAGAAAATTTATAAAGAAACCTGTATTAATGATTCCCTACGGTGGTTCTGATTTTGGGATTATTAAATACATAGAAAATTACAAGTGGAAAGAACCAAAGACACAAGAGCATTGTGTAATTTTATGCAAATACATACGCATATCGCTGTTACAGGTTGCACCAAGTATTGATCATGTAATTACATATTTGAAAGCAGCATTAGGTCTAGGTCTTACTGATGGTTGGACAACGCCAAGTGGTTTTTATGTGCAACAAAAATATTTAAAAAATAAAAGTAAACAAGTAAAAACTAAATTAGGCAACAGTAGTATTAGATTGTCAGTATGTGAATATACAGATAAACCTGATATAAAAAAATCTAATAATTCTATTTGTGCAAATTTTGTACAAAGCTATGATGCAGCAAATGTACATCTTGCAATATCAAAGGCGTTAGATAAAAAAATAAAACAGTTTATTACTGTACATGATAGTTATGCTACGACTTGTGGACAGATAGAAGAGTTTATTGAAGTAGTTAAAGAAGCCTTTGTAGAGTTATATATTAATAACGATTGTCCACTATATAAGAACCTACCACCAACAGGTAATTTTGATGTCAAGGAAGTTTTGAAAGCGATATATATCTTTAGCTAGGTTGGACAGATTTTAGAAATTATGTATTATTAATAAACCTCTATATGGGGTAATAAAAAATCTATTTAATAGGACTAAACCAAATGGCTGATTTTAAATTTGAAAAAAATCTAACTACTTGCAGAGGTTATTTAACATACTGTTGGCTAGTAAAACCTGATACTAAGTACAACAATTATCAAGCAACATTAGTTGTCAAACCTGACATGGAGCATACCTTATCTGAAAAAGAGTGCAGAGAAAAAGGTGTTGCAAGTGGTACTAAAGTTAACTCAGTTGAGTATATGTGTGAAATCTTGATGAACATAAAACAAGAATTTCAAAACGCATTGCTTGAAGCGTACCCACAAAGAAAAGGTCAATTCAAATGGCAACCAAGCGTTAAAACTGGTAAGCCAGTTGAGTATTGGCGTATAGAAGAAGATGGTAGTTTAAGCATCAGATTTAAAAAAGTTGCTAGTGGTGTAAGAAAAAAAGATGGAGAGAAATTTACATCAACACCACCTAAATTTTTTAAACAAGAAGAAGGTTTAATGGTTCTATGTACTGATGAAGAAAAACAAAAGTATGACAAGATCTCACCAGAAAGTATAGGTGAAATTAATATGCGTATTGTTGGATATGACTATGATTACATAGGTTTCAAACTAGAGCCGAGTGCAATATGTGTAAGACATTTTGTACCTTTTGTCGGAGGTATGCAAACAGCAGAGGAGTTTGGTTTTGAACCAGAAAAAGAAGCAGCAACCCCAAGCAGTTGGGAAGAACCGCAAGAAACAAAAATTGGTTCAGCAACAGGAGGAGACTTCTAAGTATAAAAGTAAATTTGAAGCTGCATTTGCTGAATCTTTACACAAGAAAAAAATTAAATTTACCTATGAAAGCATCAGCATTGACTATCAAATTCCTTGCACCTATAAGCCTGACTTTATCCTCAACGATTTTATTGTGGAAACGAAGGGCTATTTCTCAAAAGAAGATAGACGCAAACACATTATTATTAAGGAGACAAGACCCGAATTAAGGATTAGATTTTGTTTCCAAAATAGTAAGACCCGATTAAGCAAAGCAAAGAAAAGCCTGACCTATGGTCAATGGTGCGATAGGCATGGCTTTCTTTACTGCGATAAAACTATTCCTAATGATTGGTATGACTAGATTTTTTCCACAAAAAACAGATGACCCAGAACAGGGTGACGTTTGTTTTGATGAAGAAAAAAACTGTTGGGTAATATACAACGGTGAAGAGTGGATTGAAATTACCAAGAAAGAATATTTTGGTTGTGATACATGGTGACGCAAAGTAAATACATTAAAAAAACTGCGTGTCCACAATGCGGGAGTAAAGATAATCTTGCGTGGTTTGATGATGGTCACGCTTATTGTTTTTCAGTTGATTGTGACTATAAATTTTATCCAGAAAAAGAAAAATCTACACCATTAAAACTAATGCCAGAAACACCATTTAAAACAGAACAAGTGAAATTATTAAAAGTAACATATCAAGATTTACCTAAACGTGGAATCACTAAAGAAACTTGTGAACTATATGGTTATGGGGTAGGTGTGTTTAATGGTCAGGATTGTCAGGTAGCAACATACAAAGATCAATACGGAAAAGATGTAGCCCAACATTTAAAATTTAGGGGAAAAAAATTTAGATGGATTGGTGATATGTCTAAGGTGCAATTATGGGGACAACATCTATGTAGGCAACAGGGTACAGGCGGTATATTCTTATCTGTTTTTGAAGGCGAAACTGACTGCATGGCAGCTAGTCAGATTTTTGATCACAAGTTCCCCTGTGTCTCTATCCCATCAGGCGTACAGTCAGCAGCTAAATTTATTTCTTTAAATTACCCTTTTTTAGATAAATATTATAGGGTGGTTATTTGTTTTGATAATGATAAAGCAGGTGAGCTAGGTGCAGAAAAAGCTATGGCTGCATTACCTAAAGGAAAAGCTGCTATTGCACGATTACCAGAAGGGATAAATGATGTTAATGATTTATTATTAGCTAAAAGAAGTGGTGAACTAAGAGACATATTATGGAAGGCACAAAGCTGTAGGTCTGATCACATTATTAATGGTGCTGATGCGTGGGATATATTTACTAAAAAAACTAGCGAACCTATTTGTGATTATCCTTATCCAACATTACAAAATCATTTACAAGGTATATATCCAAAACAAATGATTACTCTTGCAGCAGGTAGTGGTACAGGTAAGTCTACTTTATGTAGAGAATTTTCATATCATTTTTTACGCAACGGATTAAAAGTTGGTTACTTAGCTTTAGAAGAAAGTGTACAAAGAACACTTATGGGACTAGTCGGTATAGACATGAATATACCTTTACATTTAGCTGCACAGGAATCATTAAATAAAGAAGAATTAAAATCATCTTTTGATAAGATTACTAGTAGCAGAAATTTATTTTTATATAATCATTTCGGAAGTATAGAACCAGATATATTAATTAATCAAATTAGAGAACTAGCTACTGTTGATAAGGTAGATGTAGTTATACTTGATCATTTAACAATAGTTGTTAGTGGTGTATTAGATAAGATAGGTGATGAAAGAAAAGCATTAGATCTTATTACAACAAAGCTGAGAAGTCTTGCAGAAGAAACAAACATAGCATTAGTCGTAGTAACTCATTTATCTAGACCGCAAGGCAAAGGACATGAAGAGGGTGCTGACGTTTCTTTAAGGGATATTCGAGGGTCACATGGGCTAGTCCAGACCTCTGATGTCTGCTTATCTCTTACTAGAAATCAGGTAGGTGATGCTGCTGAAAGATCAAGGTTGCAGTTAAAAATATTGAAATCTAGACATACTGGAATGACAGGCGAAGTGGATAAATTATTATATGACCAGAAAACTGGTCGGCTATTAGTTTATTCAGATGACTTTTTATGACCTTATTAATTGACGCAGATTATTTAATTTATTCATCTTGTGCTGCTTGTGAGTATGACAGAAGATGGACTTGTGGCAACCATACTTTAGATAGCCATGAAGATGACGTTATGGTAGCTATTGAAAACAAACTTGCATACTATAAGAAAGTTGCAGAAGATGATCATGGTGTTGTCATGTGTTTTAGTTCATATCCTAATTTTAGACATGAAATATATCCTGACTATAAAATTAACAGAATAGGTAAAAGACCACCTATGGCTCTTAAAAATACAATAGCTTTAGTAAAAGAAAAATATACACATGAATGTTTTACTAATCTTGAAGGTGATGATGTGCTAGGTATCTTGAGTAATAGTAAAAAGTATGATGACCCAATAGTAGTCTCACCTGATAAAGATATGAGAACAGTACCATGTAAGCTAATTGCTAAAGATGATATTGAATTAATTACAAAAAGAAAAGCTAATAGATCATTTATGTGTCAGGTTTTAAGTGGTGACCCTGCTGACAATTACAAAGGTTTAGAGAAAGTTGGGTCTGTAACAGCAGATAAGATATTGGGAGATGCAATAGAGCTAGAGGATATGTGGTTGAAAGTGACAGAAGCATATAAAAAGAAAGGTCATACTATTAAAGATGCTATTCTTACAGCAAGACTTGCAAGAATATTACGACATGAAGATGAGTATGACGGTTTAACAGGTGAAGTTAAACTTTGGAATCCTAAGTTTTAAGAACCAAAGGTGTGATATTTCGCAGTTGCACGTTATATTATAATTAAGTCTTTTGTTATTTTATGCCAGTAGAAGTGTTACCTATTATTTCTGATGAGATGATAGACGCTTTATCTGTTGCTTTTCCTAATCGTTGCCCTGATTTATCTGATACAGATAGAGAAGTTTGGTACAAATCAGGACAAAGATCAGTTGTAGATTTTTTAATCGAACAACAAAAAAGACAAAAAGAAAATCTACTAACAAATTCTGTAATCTCACAAGGAGTTTAACCTATGTGTTTCTTTGCTGCTCCAAAACCACCCGAACCCCCAGAAATACCAGAAGCTAGACCGTCAGCACCATTGCCAGAAGAAACTGCAAATGCACCTGTAACTGGTAGTAAAAGGCAAGCTGTAAAACTAAAGAAAAAAGTATCAGGTGGTGTTAATCAAGCAAGAAAAACACTAGGTACTAAACTTCTTAGAATACCTCTACTTAGTGGTACTACTAGTGGCGGTAATCTAAAATATAATCCTTAAGAAAAATGCAAGCTGATACAGCAGAAGCTAGATACAACCGTATGGCAACTGATCGTTCAGCTTATGAACGTGACGGTGAGAAAGCTGCTGATCTTACGATACCTTCTCTTTATAGAAGGACTAAATCTAAGAGCCAAAAAATCAGGCAACCCTTCCAAAGCGTAGGTGCAAAAGCTGTTAATACATTGGCTGCAAAGTTATTAAGTGTTTTGCTTCCACCAGAATCTAGTATGTTTCAACTTACGATTGATACTTTGAAACTAGCGGAAACTGGACAACCTGAGTTCATGTCAGAGATAGACAAATCTTTGCGTATGTATGAGTCAGCAGTAAACAATGAGATAGACATCAGTAATGATAGAGTTGCGTTATTTGAAGCATTAAAACATCTTATAGTTGTTGGTAATGTTCTTTTATATGTTGGTGAAAATGGTATTAAAGTTTATCACTTAGATAGATATGTATGTCAAAGAGATGATGTTGGTAATATTATTGAAATTATTACAAAAGAAACTGTACATATAAATGCTTTTGATAAAGAGTTTATAGCTAATTTAAAAGAAAAAGCTGCATATGATGAAGAACAAATGATAGATGAAGAGATAGATGTATATACAAGAGTTACTAGAAATGGCGATACACATAACTGGTATCAAGAATGTAAAGGTGAAAGAATACCTGATACAGAAGGCGTATCAAAAGTAGATGTATCACCTTTTATAGTTTTACGTTGGACAAGAAGAGATGGTATGGATTACGGTGAATCATATGTACATGAATACAGAGGTGATCTAGTTAGTCTTGAGTCATTAATGCAAGCAATAATAGAAGGTGCAGCAGCTAGTGCAAAAGTATTATTTTTGGTAAATCCTAATGGCGTTACCAGAAGTCAAACATTATCATCAGCACCTAATGGTGCAGTAAGAGAAGGTCTTGCTAGTGATGTTAGTACATTACAAGTCAATAAAGGTAATGACTTTACTGTTGCATATCAAGCTATGGAAAGAATAGAAAGAAGATTGAATGATGCTTTTTTAATGGCTAAAAGCGTACAAAGACAAGCAGAAAGAGTAACCAGTACAGAAATACAAATTATGGCGGGTGAGTTAGAACAAGCGTTGGGTGGCATATACAGTATTTTAAGTAATGAGTTCCAACTACCATATATCAAACGTAGAATACATATGCTTGTTAGAAGTAAAAAGCTAAAGAAACTACCTGATGAATTAGTAAAACCAAAAATAGTAACAGGAGTTAATGGTCTTGGTAGAAACTCGGATAAGGCTAAACAAATTGAATTTATACAAACAATTGCACAGGCTCTAGGTGCTGATGTTATGCGTCAATACATCAATCTAGATGAAGCTATTAGACGCTTTGCAACGAGTGTTGGCATAGATACCATTAATTTAGTAAAATCAAAACAAGAGATACAACAAGAAATGCAAGCTATGCAGCAGCAGCAACTTGTTCAATCTCTTGGTAGTGCAGCTTTAGGTTCAAAATTGGTTGATTCTAAGAACGTTGCCGAAGCTCAAAAAATTGCGGAGGAAACTCGAAATGCCACAACAGAAGAAATCTAAAAGGGAACGTGACGCTAATGGTCGCTACACAAAAGACGAGGTAGCAGTCGTTAGTCAGTTAGGTGTCAATGACACACCCGAACCAACTGAACCAGTTGTCAAAAAAACATTTAACGGTAATACTATTACAAAAAGCTAAAAATTATGAAAGCTGAATTAAACGTTCAAGAAACTACACCTCTTTCACAGGAAGATGTAGCAAAACTATCATCAGAAAATGTTGATGAAAATGGTAAAATTCTTGGAAAATTTAATAGCCAAGAAGAGTTAATAAAAAGCTATAAAGAGCTAGAAAAACTAAATACTGAAAAAAATCAAGAGCCATTAACAAAAGAGGAAGAAGAAGCAGAAAGCACTATTGATCTGGCGGGTGATTGGGATCAGTTTTATTTAGAAGACGGTACTGTTGATTATGGTAAAACAAAAGAAGCATACGGTGAAAAATTAGGAGAATTATTTGAAGAAAATAATGTTGACCCTTTTAAAATTAGTAAGCATTTCCATGAAAACAACGGAACTATTACTAATGAAATGTATGACGAGTTAATGAGTACAGGATTAACAAAAGCAGTAATTGATACATATCTAAATGGTAGAGCAGATGAACAAGGCTATACACAGCAAGTAGACCCATATAATGATATTGTTGCTATTGCAGGTGGTGAAGCACAATATAGAGAAATGCTTGAATATGTTGGTACATTGCCCTCAGATCAAATAGATGCTTTTAATACTATTGTTGATGCAAAAACTCCTAACGTCCCAAAAATAGCTGTTACAGTACAAAATATGTTTAATCAATACAAACAAGCTATGGGTATTGAACCACAACTTATGTCAGGTAAAGCATCAAATACACCTTCAATAAAAACCTTTAGGTCAAATGCAGAAGTAGTTGCTGCAATGCGTGACCCTAGATATAAGAAAGATATAGCTTATCAACATGAAGTACAAAGAAGATTAAATGAAAGTGATGTTTTTGGCATAAAGGAATAATGCCTAAAAAAAAATCTGTTTCTTTAAGAAAAGAGCATAAAAGCAAAACAGGTGGTCTTACAAAAAAAGGGCGTGAAAAAGTTAATAGAGAAACAGGTAGTAAATTAAAAGCACCAGTTACAGGCAAAGTAAAACGTGGCAGTAAAGCAGCTAAAAGACGCAAATCTTTTTGTGCCAGAATGAAAGGTGTTAAAGGTGCTACAAGTAAAGGTGGTAAATTGACTAGAAAAGGTTTAGCTCTTAAAAAATGGAAGTGTAATTAAGTCCAATTAATTTCTTTTTTTGCTGCTGTTAATTTATCAGTATCAGTAATCTTAGTTAAAGTAACAGTACTGTTAACTAATAGTGTTGGGTCAAAACCTGTTTCTGCTACAACAACAGTACCTATCTTTAACCATTTTTTTAATTTACTAGAATCATTTGTGGTTTCACTCATACCAGAACCCCATGATTCCTCTTTGCCTGTATAAGCTAAACGGTAAAATTCTGAATAATCAGTTGCTTTAAATTCTGCCATTAGTTTAATCTCCTGTGTATTGATTCCAATTTGATCTTATCCAACAACCGTAGCTTGAGCTATGGTAATCTCCGATCATATACCAAGAGTTATCTCCTTGTCTAAACCACTCTCCTGATTTAGTAATAATAGAACTAGCAGTTTCACTATTACCTGAGTGATGATGTGTAAATCCACCTTCAGCAATCATTTCGGGTGTACCCCACCAAGGCACAAAGTAATTTGTCCATGAGTTGTTTTGTGCATAATAAGCGTTGTTACCGTCAGCTTCAAGATATGGAGTAGTCACATAGTTCCAATAACCTGCAACAAATAGCCTTCCTTCATCATCTTCTAATACAACTCTGTTTGCATTATCTCCATCTCCACCTCTGGGGTGAATTTTTACAATAGTTCCTATTGCTAACTTTTTATAGTTTGCGTGTGATGAATCATCTCTAAATGAATGTATAGTTCCAATTACTTCATTTGGTCTGGAATCATTAGAACCACCTGTATTTAAACTTGGGTCACCAAAATCTCTAAACTGTATCTCTGCACCAAACCAATCTGTACTGTTGTTGTTAGCACTTGTAGTTCTACCAGTTCCCTGTTGTCCATAATCGTTGTAACCAGTAGCATATATTTTCTGGTTATAGCCAGTACTTCCTCCGTCAGTAATAAAGTATAAAGTTGAATATCTACAATTATTACAAGCCATATATATTACTTTTTGATTATTACTATTCCACATAGTACTTGAGTTAGTAAGTAGTTCTGGAAGTGTACTATTAGTTGGACTACTTTGATAAACTCCACCACTTGCTCCATGTGCGTGACCTTTATAACCTGCAAAATAAACTTTACCTTCATCAGTTAATATCCAAACTTTATTTTCGTCATCTCCATCTTGGTTAGCAATAACATGAACTACTGTTTTACCATTAATAGGCGAACCTGTTACCCCTGTCATTTCTACAGGTGTATTTTGTTGTGTTGTATTACCTAACCCAAGCTGTCCATTGCCATTTCTACCCCAACACCATAACTTACCTGACTCTGTTATTGCATAAACAGAAGTATAATAATAACCACTTGAAGCTATGTATATAATTTTTTCATTACCTACTCTACTCATAGGCATTTGTTTTGCGTAATAGTTATTGCTAGTAGTGTTATCTCCTAGCTGTCCATATCCGTTATAACCCCATGTATATAGCTTTCCGTTTGTATCTAACATTCTAGTAGAGTAATAACTGACGTTATCGCCAGTAAAGTTTTGAGCATTAGAAAATTCTATAAATTTGATTTTAGGGTGGTTTGCTCCTGTTAATCTTGCTCCTGAGTCATCAAAAAATACGACACCCATACCTGCTGCGTTTAAATCCCATGTACTACCGTTACCCCATATTCCATAACCTCCATAACCTGCTGCCATAACCATGCCATTTTCAAATAACTGGTAACCATGCTTACCTGATTTGTGCATTTGCATTAACTTAGGCCATAAGTATTTTAATTTTCCATTTTGGTCATACAAATCAAGAGCATTACCATTTAGATCGGTTAACAAATGTGCATAGTCAGAGTGTCCCGCAAGTGCTTCTTCCCAGAATTTAGGTGTTCTATTGACCCCTTCAGCAGGGTAACTATGAGTTCCGTTATAAGCACTTACACCATAAACTCCATAGCCACTACCATAAGTGTAGTCATAACTACTTGTATGATAGTGATTACCAAATTCAACATACTTTCTTAAACCTAAAGCACCTCCTCTTCTATAACCTGCTGTGCAACAACCATATAAAAATCCTCTACCACTTTTTTTAAGATATGCAGGTAAAGCCCATAAACTTTCTGTATAGTTATTTATTGTTGCGTTGGGGAAATGACAAAATCCTTTTACTAAATCTTTTGGTACATCATAAGGTTGTTGAACAAGATCTTTTTTATAAACAGTAGTACCAGACCAAGAAGGAACAGTTTTTAAATTTTTTAACGTTAAAGATATACTATCTGCTTGGTTTGCTTCATCACGAATAACAACGCTAGTTAATGTACTTCCCGAAGCGGGTGTATAAGTTATCGTTCCTCCGTTAGTCACAAATTGAGGTGCAGCACTACCGTCTGTTATTCTTCCACCGTTACCTGCTCCACTATATCCACTAGCAGCAGGGTCTTTAACTGAATAAGTTAAACCGTTAGCAGGGAAAGTAAATGAATATGATTTTCCTTTTGTAATATTGATGTTTGATGTTAAATTATTGTTTCTATATATTCTTGGTATTTCTGAACCTGCAGCAGCAGTAGTGTATGAAGTGTTTATCACACCATCTGACATACCAGAATGAACAGAGCAACCATATCTCAAAATATATAAAGCAGGTGCTTTTGGAGTAAATGTAATTGTTGCTCCCGCTTGACCTGCTGTACCGCTTCTTACAATTCCAAAATCAGATTCACTATATCCAGTACCATTAACAAAAGCATACGCTGAACTTGTCCAATATTTAAAAGCAAAAACGTGACCTGTATTACTAGCATCACTAACATCAAAAACATATTGTGAGCCAACTTTAATAGTTATTGTAGGTCTTTCAACAGTTCCAGAAAGACTACCACCACTAAGATGAAATTGATTTTGACCGCTTACTGCTGCTACTGTAACTGTATAATTAACAGATTCATAAGTTTCTCTTGCATCACCTGTTAACCATGCGTGTCTAGTTCCTCCAACAAGTATCGGATTATATTCATAGTTACCTTCATTTGGTATATCTTCTAAAGGTTTTTCTATAACACTTAGCTGAGAACCTACTTCGCCAATAGGCAACTGTACATTTGATACGTCATCATTATCTCTAAATATCATTCCTCCTGACGCTGTTAATACAGATGCACTAGGAGCATTAACTAAGGTAGCAAAATTAGAATCAGTACTAGGGTTACTAGAACTAGAACTAATAATATAGTTTAAAACTGTGCCTTTATAAATATAAGTTGCGTTGTTGTATGTAACTAAATCTCCTTTTTTAAACCCTTGACCTTGCGAATAATTACCTCTGTAATTAAGACCACTAGCCATTTGGCTATAGTTAGTGCCATCTTGTGATGGTGCTATGTTTTGAGAAGTTGACAAATCCGTTAATACTACATAACTTGTGCCTTCAAAATAAACAATGTCATCTACTTCATATGCTGTGTTAGCAGCCCAAGTTCCTTTCCATTGAAACTTTAGTTTACCTAAATCAATTTGTGCCATAATTAAAGATCAATAATTAGATGTCCATTAGAGTTCAATGTAATCTTTGGAGCATTGGGAGCATTGGAGTCAAGAATGTCATCACCTAAAAAATAGGCTAAAGTCTCTCCTTTTGCAACAAAATCAGAAGTCTTGTAGACAACTGAATTTGCGTCACTAGCTAAATTATATATCATTCGCAACATACCGCTAGTTAATCTTTTAAATCCTACAAATACCGTAGCTCTAGTTAGGTTCTGTGCTGTAGACGCTGCATTAGTTGCAGTAACAGCAGATGCAGCAGCTTGTGTTGCACTCGCAGCAGCTTGTGTCGCTGATGAAGCAGCAGCAGCAGCACTATTACTCGCTTGTCCAATAGCTGTATTTGCGTTTGCTATACCTGCATCTAACTGTCCTTTGTTAACAGCATCAGTTGCAGCAGAACCATCACCAAGATTAGAAATTTTATTTGAATTTGCATTTAATGTACCTGCCATATTGACAGAACCATCAGCTTTTATAAATGCCTGTGTATCTATAAAATTCTTTGTTACTGCGTCTTGTGCATCAACTGGGTCTGCAACATTTTTTAAAATTTTATTATTAGCACTTAAATTTGTACCTAATGGGACAACTCCTGACGCTGTATCATCTGCGTTTTCTTGTAAAGCAAATAATATCTGTTCTGTATTAGTATCAAGATCTGATTCTGTTAAAACACTACCGTCTTGGAAATCAACTTTTTTTGCACTTATATCTGTATTTCTTTGTAATCTTATAGCAGCACCATTAACAGGTATTTCAGAACTAATAAATTCTATAGTTTGTCCAGAAACAGTAAAATGTGTCCCTAATGTTTTAGTAACTCCATCTACAGTTACATTAACTTCTTCATCAGATAAAAAAGCAAATGATATTGCAAAAGTATCTGATGTACCATTACCTTGATGTGTTACAAATGAGGGCGTATTATTAGTTGCCATTTTTATCTACCACCATAGACGTTTTTAAATGTTTCATTTTCTTTAATAGTTTCCCTATATTGTAACTCTAATTTCATTTTATCTTTAATTACATTTTGTACAAATGGCTCATCTTGATGATCTATAAAGAATTTTTCTTTACCTGCACGTTTATAAAATCTAATAATATCATCTAAACCTAAAGTATGCCCTACTGTTGGGTCACCTTCTACTACAAAATTTCTTAGTTTTTCAAATTTTCCTTCATTTTTTATAACCTTATTATTACGTCTATATTTTTCTATTTCTTCCATATGAGCAATAATATGTGGTTGATCAAAATATGCAGATATTGCTTCTCTTATATTCATATCTCCAAACCTTTGATAGCCTTCTGTACCTTTTGGAAACGTAAAATTATTAATGTATCTTACTAATTTATTATATTTAGGACTAGTTAAACCAACATCAACACTTTCTATTCCATCAACAGGATTTAATAAGTCTACATTTTGTTTTAAGTTTGGATTTGGTGGTTCGGGTAAATAATTTAAAATTTTAAAATTAGTAATTAATGGATTATTTCTACTTGTAGATTGATTGACCCAATTTAATAACCATAATCCCTCACTTTGTTTATACTTTTTAACTTTTTCATCAGTAATAAATTCATACTCAAATGGATATTTTGCTTCGTTATCGTCATTAACTCCATCACCTGCACCAAATATATGTTCATCTAATAATATTTTAAAGTTTCTTAACCACCCTAATTTATCAAATCTAGTACTTAACATTTTTTTGTTTCTTAAATTTTGATATTCACTCTCAGTCATAACTCCTGAGTTTCTAAGACCTAAACCAACATCATGTTTTAAATCTTTTAAAATTCTTGGTGCTATTGATGTAAGAATATTTCTTTGCAACCATGTTTTATTTTTTGCGGGGTCTTCAATAAATTTAAAGAAATCTTGTATGCCAAACATATTACCTTTATTTAAAATTGATCTTACGGTGTAATATGACAAACTAGTAACAAATTCACCAAATGTTTGTTCTGGTAATTGATCTGCTACTTTAAATAAATTCATAGCATTTATTAATACTTGTGATATAGGGTCTAACTTTTGTATCGAATAATAGTCATATACTGGTTTGTTATCTTCACCTATTACTGGTTGTCCATCTTTTTGACGCAAAATACCAATTGATTCTGGTAATTCACCACTCATTTTTTGTAATTTTACTTTAGTTTTTTCCCAATCACCGCCAAAATAATTATCTGATGTTCCTTGAAAAATTACTTTTGGTGGATTATCAGGGTCATTTTTTTTGTACATATTTAGTACAGTTGCAAATGCAGGTAACAAAATAATATTGCCTAACATCAATTGACCTCTAGCCTGTCTTGCAACCATAGGGTCTAAACTTTTTAGATCTTGCCAAAGTTCTGGCATTAAAAAGTTAACTATAGGTGTTCTTCTCCAACCACGTTTCATTAAATTAACAGGTGATCGTAAGAAAAACATAAAACGTTTTGCTATTGGTGATGTTGACGTTATACGATTTGCACCATCAGCAACTTGTCCAAAAATAAATCCTTTATTAAATATTGGCTCAGTAAACGTTTGTCTTTTTGCAAACTCTAATGATTGTTGCAATGCTTCTGCAAAATCATCATCTATAATTCCATTTTTTAATGCTTTTCTAGATTTACTAAGTAACAACTCTTGCATAGCTTTTAAATAACCTTGTACATGATCAGTTAACTCTTGACCTGTTTTGCCTAATTTCATGCCAGATCTAAATCCATGAAACGTCATAGACCCATTTAATGCACCTGCTTGAAACAAAGCGTCCATAGTAGTCATAACTTTACTACCACCTCTAAATGCTTGAGTTGGAAAATTAAAGCCTTCATCTAACAATGGCAACCTATCTGAAAAAGGTACTTTCATTTGACCATCAAGAAATGCTGCTGTTGCTTCTCCTAATGGTGTATTACGAAATTCAAAAGCAGGGATAGAAACTTTCTTACCGCCAAGATTATATGTTTGTCCAGTAAACGGAAGTTGACCTTCAATCAATTGACTAGAAAAAGCTCTTTCACTTACGTTTTCTAATTTTGTATTTCTTGGGTTAATAATATTAACATCAGTCAACCATGATTTTTTAGCAACTTCATTTATAAATTCTAAGTCAGTAAACATACCAGTAAATGCTTTTAAATTTTCTTGGTACATTCTTGTATCGCCTTTAAATGCTTTAAGCATTGCATAAGGGTCTAACATCATTTCAACACCAAAAAATAGTGACTCAAGACTATTAGAAACAAAGTTAACTGTTAATGTTGTTGGGTGAAACAATAATAAGTTAATACTTAAATCAGTTAATGGGTGTAATATTTTATCGTTTAAAATTGCAGTTAATAAATTTTGTTCAAACAACTTTTGTAGCTTTTGTGGGTCACCGTTTGCTCTATTTAAGACTCCAAATAAATTATCTAACTTTGTATAATCACCATCTTTCATAGCTTCTGCGTGTGCTTCATATATTTTTTCTTGAAAATCACTAAATCTTTTACTGTAATTTTTTGAGTTATAAATAACTTCTTCTTTTAACTTTGCCCTAAATTTAAATTTTTCTGATTCTGGTAATTTAGCCCAATCTTCTGGATTAATACCCATAGTAGGTATTTGCATAGCTTTTAAACCTTGACCTGTTTTACTTCCAATAGGTACTGCGAGTTCTATCCATTCATCTATTTCTTTCATGTTATTCAGCACTTTTCCTATATTTGCATCAACAAAACTATAATCTTCATTTCTTATTGCCATTTTTAATCTTTTAGATAAGTCTGTATTTTTGTTAGCTAATAAAGTGATTTGTTCTGCTAACGCATAATTCATTTCATCTAAAGGTTCTAAGTTTAATATTTCTGCTAACGCTTGTCCTCTAGCTTTTAATTCATCAGTATCAGCTAACATTGCAATTGCATTTTCAATAGTAGATCTTACAGATTTAGATTTGCCTAATGTACCATCTCTTTTTAGAGATTTTATTCTATTTATGATGTAGCTATATTTATTAAATTGTTTTCTTGTATGTGGTAAGTTAAAGAAATTTTCTTCATCATCAAACATACTGTTAGGATTATTGGTTTGACCTCCACCGCCATCTCCTCCTCGACCATCTCCACTCTTTGCTCCTATACCACTCCTATTTGGTCTATTACCATTTTTTTTCATTGTAATAAAATCAACCTTATTCATGTCAGTAGTATGTCTATATTCCAAAGGAATCTCACTTTTCTTAAATTGAAATCTACCGCTATTAAAATCATTAAAAATTTTAGTTGCCTGATCTCCTCCAAACTTAGCTTTTATACTTGCCAACATACGTCTGAAATATTCTTGCATTTCTTGACCTAATCTTTTCCATGAACCTATTGGAGCATTAGGTAATCTTCCATCAAACTGCAAAAACTCATCAGTCATAGTTTCTGCAAAGTATTCATCTATATTTTTGTATCTATATGTTTCTTCTGTAAATTTTGTATTTTCAAACCAACTTTCCTTTATTTTTTTAAATGAAGGTAAATCGTCCCATTCAATGCTTTTGCCTACTCTGTCATATTCTCTATCCATTCTTCTGCCGAAACTTTCCATTTGCTCAACAGTTATTAATTGTTTAAAATCTTCCCATTTTGTTTTTTCTATAAAATCTTTTTTATTAGCATCAAAATCTATAAGATATTGTTTTCTTTTTTTTGCAAATTCGGTTCTTAGTTTATTTAAATCTTCTGTAGGTAAATATCTAGATAATGTATGCCAAATTTCATGTATATATGTTCTACTAAAATCACCTTCTCGTAATGTTTTTGCATTGATAGATATTAATTTTTTATTAAAATCAAAATTACCTGCTGCTCCTATTTTACTGTTAATACTAAAAGAAACATCTCTAAGCCTTACATCACCTATGCTATCAATAAACAGATTTAAAAGATCAGCATCACCATCTGATAACTGTTGAAATTTAATTGCAGGTAATACAACTTTATTACCTTCTCTACCTGTAATTGTCATCTCAGGCATAAATGTATTTTTAAAATTTAAAAACTTAAGCCTTTGTTTTAAATAATCTTTACCTCTACTACCATATAATCCTTGACCTGACTCCACTTTTGTTTGGTAAGGTACTGATTTTTCTTCTACGTTTTTGATATTTAATAAAGTATTTAAATTATCTTCAGTTAAATTACCGTTTACGTTTAATTCACCAATAGCTCTGTTTATATAACTTATATCAGCTAAATCATCATCAGATAGACTTTCTATAATAATATCGTTTCTTTTAAATAATTCATCTAATTTTGAATCTAGACTTAATTCATTCCATTTAATTTCATCTAAATAATTAAAATCAATGTTTGGTGTAAATCCTCTTGTTTCTGCTAATTTATTTGTTATCGCAGTAACAAGATCAGGATTTTGTTTTATTGCTTTGAATTTATCCAGTACGCCATCTATTAAAAATCTACCTAAATCAATAATTTCTCCACCTGCTGATTTAAATCCAATTTTGCCTGACCTGTTTAAACCTCTTACTGCTGAGTAACCAAACTGTATAGGCAATGCTTCTGATAAAGCAAATTTTAATTTAGCTTCTATAAACCCTTCTTCTTTGGGATTTGTAGCAGTTAACCATCTGTATAAACCTGTATCTAATTCTGGTATTGCTTTTACTAATGGGTCAAAAGCATGAAAGAAATTTTCTGTTTCAGCATCAAGAAACAAAAAACCTGCTGTAAAATCTTCTAAACCACCTAAAGCTCTATTAAAGAAAAAGTTTTGTACATTTTTAGCATTTAATCCTTTTGTCAAAGAATAGTTAACAGGTCTATAACTAAATTTTCCTAAACCAGTTACAGGATTAACACCACCTGTTAACTTATTTCCAATTCCTCTTGTAGCATTACCACCGACTATAAACCTAGTTATAATACTGGTAGTATTAAATATATTTTTATTACCATCTTCGGGGTCTATATTAGTTAATTTTCTTGTAATATCATCTATATCAAATAATTCAAATTCTTGATAAGGTTTACCTGCTAGTTGCGTAAATATATTAACGCCAGTTTCAGAAAATTCATTAAGTGCCATTGGATAGGCAGCAAAAAATCCTCTTATAATTTGCCCTACAGCATTGTCTGCATTGTTTCTACTAAAGTCTATAGATTGGTTGTAATATTTTATTGCTTTTTGCTTTCTATTTTCTAACAGCTTATTCCATTTAGGTTTTAAATTTTCTGGAAGAATATTTCCTATTTTGTTATAAACGTGTTTATTAAAAAACTGGTCATCAAAACCTTCTGCATAATCTTTTTTTTTCTTTGCGTAAAAATCGTTGTCCTCTGTATTATCAAAACTCAATATACTTTCATTACCTTTTTCAAAACTAAATAATCCATTTGGATTAAAATCTAAATTTAATTCTTCACTTATAGATGAAATATTTTTTTTATCAGTATTATATATATTACTCAAGTCAAGAGTTTCTATATTAGGTTCTATGTCATTACTTATAAGATCATTATGCTCTGTATTAAAAGGTATCTTATTAATACCATCATCTACAAATTCTTCTGTTGGTTTACCCATTACTTACCTGAGATAGATTTACGAGCTATTTTAAGTGTATCTCTCAATACGTCTAAGTCTATATTAGCTTTATTTCCTCTTCCATCATCATCATAAAAACCTTTACCGTTTGCCATAGGTGCTGCTGCAAACTCCATTGCAATATCTTCTAATGCAGCATCTATGTCATCTGATTTACCTAAAATATAATTTTTTACGTTTGGTCTAATACTATTCATAATTCTCGCCCAGAACATTCTATCTTGTGCATCAATACTGAATTTAGTATTAGTTCCCAAACCTGCTGCTTTCATAGTTTCTTTAAATGTAGCAGCTTTAAATTGATAAGCACCAACTGCATAATATTTACCACTTTCTAAATCTTCTAATATTTCTCCGAGTGTTGCAGTTGTTAATCCTTCTATTGTTTCAGAATTACCTGTGTTGCCATGATTTACTACTTCATAATTATTGCTAGACTCACCATCTCTAATAACTCTTGCCAAATTACCAAAATCAGGGAATTTAGTTAGTTCTTGTGACTTGAAATCCATAACTTGATGCACTAAATTTTTTGGTATTTTAATTAGTTGATCTTTATAAATTAATTTTGCATCTTTTATATCAGGATTAATTTCTAAAATATCCTCTACAGATACGTCATATCTTTCTGCTATAACAGATAAATTATCATTTTCTTGTACTCTGTAATCTATAGGTTGTACATCAAATGTATTTTCATTTAATAAACCATTTAATTCAGTAGACGCAATTTGTATTGGTTTTTCAAATAAGAAACTTGTTTTCTTGTCTAGATTTTCATTAGTTTTTTTATCTTTTTCATTAATCAATTCATCTAGTTTACTGTCATTTTTAATAACACCACCATTATTATCGTTGTCATTATTTTTTTGATTAAGCTTTTTATTTAACTGTTTTTGTTCATTACTATCTTCTCTAAATGAAGACATATTATCAGACTTTTGGTTAAGATCTCTATCATTAAAATATTGCTGATAGAATTTATCAGGAATTTTAAATTGTTTAAATAATTCTGGTGGTGGATTAATTGGTGTAAAGTCACCTTTTTGGAACTTATTATATAAGTCTGCATTTTTAAATCTGTTAAGAGTAACTGTATAACTTGACCCATCTCTTGCAAATAAATCAAAGGTTATATTTTCTGGGTTAATAGCTTGTACAAGTGCTTTGTCTATAAATGGTACAATTACATCTTCATAGTATTCAGATATTTCAGCTTCAGTTGGTGGCTTCTCTAGTGATCTTCTCCATTCATTAAGTTTATTTCCCGCTTCTCTTATTACTTTTTGTCCAATAATATTTGCTTGTTTTCCATCTAATTCAAATGGATTTGTAGATCTATCATTATTATAGTAATCATTTAACGATACAATTGCACCTGTATCTGTCTCTGTAAGTTTTAAAATATTAAATATCTTAGTCTTAATTTGATTGCTGTAATATTTATATCCACCAATAAGTTGATTATCAGGAATAGCTCTTACATCTTTTGTAATGCTTGTTACAAGTTGTCTTTCTAATTTTGTAAGCCTACCATAACCGCCTAATTTACTTACTATTGCTAAGAAATCTGTACCTGCTCTTTCTGGGTCATCATCATAATCACCTTGATTTACAGATAATTGAAATTCTAATAATGTTTGTTTTCTATCGCCATTGTATAAATCTACATACTCATCAATAAGATCTTTATACTCAGGTGAAATTTTATATAAAGCATCAAATACTTCTTGACCTTTCTCTGTCATAAAATAAATTTTACCGTCTGGGCTAACTTCTAATGCTTTGTTTATTACAGCATTAACCTCTCTTCTTGCTTTATCTTCAGCGTCCTTACTTGCATCTTCTTTTTGTCTATCATATTCTTTTGATATTTTTACTTTTAAATTAAATTTTTTCATTGCAAAATCTTTATGTTGCAACAAAGTATTATTTCCATTACCATATTTTATTTTTTCAGCCCAATCTAAAAAAGCAAATGCTTCTTCTTTACCAAATTGACTGTTTATTTGTAGAGCTACACTTTCAACATTATTAAGTAAATTTTCATAATATTTCTTTGATTTATCAGACGTTAGACCCATCTGAAAATCTAAAGTAATTTTGCTATTAATTAAGTTATAACTTTTTTCTATTGCAGCAAGAGCTTCTTCATCTGACCCGAATGTGTCCCATCTTGGCGTAGAAAGATCACTATCTTTTGAAGCAACAAAACTTTGCAACAAAAAACTATTATTCATACTTGTTAAATTATTAAATTTAAAGTCTTTATTTTTTGTTATATGATCATTTTCAACTTTTAAAAATGCTTTTTCTTTTGCTTCCAAATATTTTAAATGATCTTTTGGGTCTAAACCTTCTACTTCATAATCACCTATAGCATTAACTTTCTGTGTAAATTCTCTATATGCTTCTGAATTTTTATCAAACTCAAATAACGGTCTATCTTCATATACTGGTTCTTGATTTTCATTTAAAATAGGTAAACCATCTTTTGTAAAAAGTTGTTTTTTACCTGTTGAAGTTGCATATAAAGTTTGTATTTCTCTTTCAATTCTATTACTTAACAAACCTGCTCTTGCTTCATTAAAAGCATCTTCAGCAAAAATACTACCTCCAATAAAACGGTTAGTAACACCATCTTCTTCATTTTTTCTTAATTCATCTACAACACCTTTAAATCCACCTTCTTTTCTATTTTCTCTTACAGCTAATTCAAATCCTTTTTTCTTTTCTTCTTTTACAGCATCTTTTATTTGATTACTAAAGATAGCATTTAAAGCAGGGTTTATTGCGACTAATGCTTCTGTCATTACATCTAATGCACCTCTTTTTTGCTCTACTACACTTGTTGGTTTTACAAACGTTTCTTTATAGCCCTTTCCTTGAGGAGTAAACTCTTTGCCTTTGTACAGTCTGTTATTAGAAGGTGTTACCATTTTAAGCTGCCACTAATGTTGTGTAAGTACCTGCACTTTGACCTACAGATTTTAAGATTGACCCAAACAATGAAGGTGCATTATTTACAGAGTTTGTAGCCCTAGTAATTTGATCTTTAGCCAAATTATACCTATTATCTCTTGTTGCTCTAGCTCCATCTATATCTCTTTGTGTTTGTGCTATTAAACCGTCCCTTTCTTGTTCAATACCTTCTACTAGATTAGCAGTTTGATTATCTATGTCTTGTAGCAATAAAGCAATAGTATTACCTGATCTTTCTGATGCTCTTAAAGCACCTTCTAACTGCAAACCTTGTATTTTTGTTGTCATAATTTTCTGTTTCTTGCTTGCATCTTTTTCTTTTTGCAATGCTAATATTGCTCTTTCTTGATCAGCTTTTGCTTTTTCAGCATTTTCTATCATTTGTAATGAACTTCTATAAACACCTCTAGCTTGATCAAATATTAATTTTCTTTGTTGCAAAGTTGAAAATAAATTAGTTCCTAAATTTAAAGCTGCGGAAAATAAAAATGGTTTAGCTGCTGCACCAAGACCTAAAAAACTACTTGCGGTAACTGCCGAAGTCGTTGCTGCGGTGGCTGCGGTGGCTGCTGCGGTGGCTGCTGCTGTACCTGCTGTCGCTGCTGTGGCTGTTGCACCTGTTACTGCGGGAGCAGCTAAACCAAGACCCAAACACATTAAACTATCCTCATAAATTCATAAAATGGTTTTTTATGTAAACCATATTCTTTATGTAAATTTATAAAGCTAAAATCCATAGAACGCAACCATTTAATAGATACTTCATTTTCAGCATATACATAATTATAAAGGTAATCATACTTTTGTAAAAGAGTAGTGACCCACTCCTTACCTTTTCTTATAAGTTGTATTTTATATTTTTTATTATTAAACAATTCATCAGTTGCTACAAACCATATACACCCATTAGGCATAACACCGCATAAACCCATAGGTTGATCTTCATCACCTGCTGCTGTCATGGTTACTTGGCTATTTACATATGTAAGTGCTAGTGCATCTTCTGGTTCACAACCACATTGATAATATGCTTCTATTTTATCCATAGTACGCATATTCTTCATAACATGACGTAGATCTTTGCTATTAGATTTTCTTAAATATCCCATTATAATCTCCTACTTCTCATATAAAATAATCCTTCAAATTCTGCACTTGAAAGTTGCGTTGGTAAAAACGTATTATTTTTTACATCAATTGCTACAGTATCGGCTCTTGTCATTATTGGAAATCTAAAAGTACCAGTTGCTAAATTTATTTGACCAATAGAAGTAGAAGCTGCACCTAATAATCTGCCAGTAAATTTATGAATACTTGTATCTCTACTTTCTGGTGTGACTTCTACTTGAAAAAAACCTGTGTCCTCATATTTAATATACCAATGATGTATTTGTAAACGACCACTAATTACTTCTCCTTGTTGATCACCACCTGCTGCTTGTAAAATTCTTTGTCGACTAAACCTATATAACATTTCATATGGTTCACCAATAATAAATTTAGAGTTTCTATAATCACCTTTTACAGCAATAGTATTTACTGTACCGTTTGTAAGATTAGTAGATTGTATAACTTGCCCTGCTTTTAATGTTTGCGTATTACCTTGCGGGTCAATGTATGTACTAGTTTCTGATGATGATAAATATCTACCGACTATATCCATTTTTCCTCTAAGTTGATATGGCAAACTGAAAGTAGATGTATTAGTTACAGCGTTAAAACTTACTGCAACTCCTGTACTTGATTCTGTAACTTTATGATCTAAATGATATTCAAATTCTGAATATGGTTCTTTGTAATCAGCAGCAAAAGGCATTTTTTCTAAAGTTGTACCTGTATCTTGTTCTATAACCATGTATAAATCATTATTAATAAAGTCAATATTTTTAATTTTTCTTGCTTCGTTGATAGTAAAAGTTGACCAAGAATTTAATATTTTATTTCCTCTTTCACCTTCTAACCATCTATTCACATATAAGGTATTAGGTTTATCAGTTCCTAATAATATAAGGACATCTTCATTAGTTGATACTGCAAATTTAAATATATTTTTTTCTATAAGTCTAGGAACGTGAATAGTTATATTAGCTGCATCTTTTACTTGTACATCTCCCTGTGTAATATATTCTCTAACACCTGCAAAATCACCTTTGTCAGTTAAATAATAAATAGAACTACCAGAACCAACAGGTGCAGCTTTAGCACTACTTTCAAATTCAGTTGCAACAATAACGTTAGCAGTTTGTGGAGTTAAAGTATCGGAAGAACTAGCTAATACAAATTGCGTTTGATCAGAAAACAAAATTAATTGCTCACCCATAGATACAGCATTTTTAAGTATCGCAACTTTTGTATGTGACGCTGCAACGTCTATTGGGTCAGAATCAATAACAGTAATAACTGTCTCTGGAAAAAAATTAAAAAACTCAGAAACTCTAGATAGTATGACATTATCATCAGCTAGAAACCCTAACCTGTTTCTAAAGAAAAATACATTATTTATAGGAGCATCAATAAAAGAAGGATTAGGTGCTGACTCCTCATCTCCAACAGTTCTTTCACCCCATTTCGGTAATGTATATGACTGTGTATTACTACCAACAGTAACGCTATAAGAATCACCATCTACTCTTGCAAATCTAAAATTACCATCTGCCTGACGTATTAAAACGTGTGGCATAGTATCATAATTAAATTTAAATTTTATTCCATCTTTAACTGTTTCTTCCCATTGTCCCTCTTCTAATGCACCACCATTATTAGTAACAAACTTAACGTAATAATTATCAAAGTTAGTTGATTCATCACCTTTAATTTCAACAACATAACCATTAGGAGAAACAGTAGGTAGATCTGTAAACCTTTGTACAGAGTCTTTGACTATAGTTAATGTTGTATTTCCCTGTGTGTCACCACCATCTATAGAAAAATTAGAACCATCAGTTTTTTTAATATGCAATACAGCACCGTTTTGTGCAATAGTAAAACCTGATAAATTTGAATTTAAAGAGTTTTTTATAGAGGTTGCAACTGTAGTAGTGCTTAACGGATTATCACTAGAGGTATCGTGAGTAACACTAGTTCCATCAACAGTAACGGTGTAAGTTGTATTATCTAAGACCTGATTTACAAATACAATTGCTTGAGTGTCACTACCTGCTGATAGTGCATTATCCATTTGTGTAACTATGCTTGTATTAACAACAAACGTGAAGTCAGCAATAGTTACAGTTTTGATTTGATCTCTTGGATTAGTTGTTGCCAAATAATTAACGCCATCAGGTTTATGTACAGTAAGTTCTGTGCCATCAAGTTCAAAGACTTTGACATCACCATTACTAAAAATAGCTATATATCTTTCTGATAAATCTCTATTAATAGTTTGTATATGAACATTACCTATTGTGCTATTGCTTATTGTTGCTAAATACTGAGTACCTGATCTTTTTGTTAAACCTTGTACTGGACTACTATTAGCATTATTTTGTAAATCAGCGTGGTCAGCTTGCTTTGTTGCGTCAGCAGCTTGCGATATACCTCTAAGTAAAGTAGGTATTGATCTTGATATAACGCCCATTAATCTCTAATAAGTGCAGATGAAGGTGTATATGTATTAAATCTACCTGTTATAGAAGGGTCACCAATCAACATATTTGTATCGTTATTATTACTATCACTATCTAATAAAATTGCTCTAGCTCTTACTTCGTCTTGTTGTGTATAAGTTCTTAAACTATCATCAGTTACAGAACGATCTACAAATACTCTAGCTGCTCTTATATTTATGTATCTTCTAGCGGGTTCTGGCAACTCTTCAAACTTTAAAAAATATAAAACTTCGCATTTTAAATCTTCTTCAAAAATATCTGTATGTTTAAACCTGTCATATAGTTTTAAACCTCTTTGTACTGCATCAATTTGTGGGTGATCTTGTATATTTACATCAACTTTTAAAACGTTTGCAGGTAAATTAATTTTATTATTTGCACTTCTAGTTAATACAACATTATATTCAGTATTAAATGACCAACCTTCACCTTGTACTGATTTACTTTGTTCATTTAACAAGTTTTGTGCAATTTTAACGTCAACAGGTAACGTGCCAGTAAGTTTATTTACTGGTGCTTCACCTATAGCAGCTAACATAATGTTAATTGCTTCTAATTCTGTTGTTGCTGCGGTAATACTCATTTTTTCTTAGCAGTTTTAGCTGCATCTCTAAAATTTTTTGCAGTAGGTCTACCTTTTTGACCTTTTTTTCTCATTTTTTCTTTACTACCGCCTTTAATACGCTTTCTTTTTGCGTGAATGTTAGCGTATAATCCTAGTTTTTTTCTAGCCATAGCTACATTTTTTTAGATTTTTTAGTAGTTTTTTTCTTTTTTACAGCAGCTTTAGATTTTTTTGGTCTGCCAACCTTTGAACCATAACTGCCCTTACCATAGGGAGACATAAAAAAAGGGTATCTAATAATAGAATACCCCATTTTATAGATTTAGGTAGATTAAGTAGCAGACAATTTAATTGTTGCTGCTGCTTCTGGTCTAAGGATTCCATGTCCTAGTGCGTACTTCGCAACTAGCAATGTACCTTGATACATAATCCCATAATCTGAACCTGAGATCTCAGTTGTCATATCCTGTAGTTTTACAGTTCCAACTGCTGATTTGTGAAATACCAAACCTATAGTCTTGCTGTCATCTCCTGCATAGCTGTTGTTTGTGCCACTTGGAGAAGAAGCTACGTTTGACTGAGGAACGTTATTACTCATCATTACAGGAATACCTGCAATCATTTGAATACGACCTGATGCAAATGAACCATTGCCTTGAGGGTTGAAGTCAGTATCAATAGTTCTTGTAGCTGTTTCTGCTAATTTATAGTACTCAGCAGGTGGTAATACACAGAAACGATCTGTTGGAGGAATATCAGTTTCATCAAATGTTTGTGCAATGTCATAAATAGCTGCTGCTATCTCATCACCAGTTACATTTGCTGAAGCTGTATTACCTGTAGGTAATGTCAAAACAGTACCGCCATTACCACCAGTTAGCGTTGCTGAAGCTCTAGAAGCATTAGCTATTACCTTCGCAACGTTCTGATCGTATGTGCGAGCAAGTGCCTTACCTAACTCAGCAGAATAAATCTGCCTAACGTCATAGTGGTTCTTCATTTCTTCTAGCGAACTTATGAACGCTTGAGAAATTAGGAGGTCATCAATACTTATGATTTTCTCATTAGCCTTGATTTGGTTTGCACCTACTAAAGGAGTCCCAATTGAGTGATACGCCGCCGTTGCAGTACCTAAAACTGGAAACTGTGCTGATTTTCCGCTTTCAATTGTGCGGACTGTGTGCATTGCTTCGTTAAAGATGTTGTTCTCAGCAAAAGCTGTTAGAACCTCTCCACTAAACGTTTTTAAAAACAACGCATCAAAACTTGTACCTGCATTATTGACAAGTCCAAGCCTACTTACAGTAGCATTAGCCATTTTTTTGTTTTAAAAAATAGTGTGTAACATGGGTTGTTTACTCCCTGTCACAAGCGTTATCTGACGTATCAGGCACTTGTTACCTATGGTGAGGTAAATAACTTAGTTGTAGTATAACAAAATCTTATATAAGGTAAAGTAATTAATAATAATATTTAGTATGGACACACTATATATAGAGTTGCCTGAGTTGCCTGACGCTAATAATATTTTAGTACCACCTAAAACAATTTTTTATCCACCTGTGGCAGACGTTCC
>CETL01147607.1_pt1 | contig 29599 bp, 27 predicted proteins | sample 356371 | NCBI WGS metagenome assembly CETL01 (sample SAMEA2622518, study PRJEB7988) | marine metagenome | biome: marine biome (ENVO:00000447); feature: surface water layer (ENVO:00002042); material: "saline water (ENVO:00002010), including plankton (ENVO:xxxxxxxx)" | depth 5 m | reverse complement strand
CTAAACAGTAAGGTTAGTGTTCATTTAAACATTGATTTTAAATGAATTTAAAACAAAAATATTTCATTGATAGTCATAAAGGTATTACTCCGGTATTTATTTTATTCCTTATATATTTTTACGATTGCTTTGACAGTATTAATGCGATGATATACCTTGCACTTCATGGTTCATATGGTATTTTGTGGGTAGCAAAAAGCTATATTTATCCTGATAGGCAATGGGAAAAAAAATGTTCTTTGGCATATGGATTTCTAATATGGGCTTCCTTGTCTTTGTATTGGATTGCACCTTTCTTAATTACTTCTGGCAATAAATTAATGCCATTGACAAATGATATGTCTAACTATATTTTTCATTCGTTTTGTGTATCCATTTATATTTTTGGAATCTTCCTTCATTTTGTTTCGGATATGCAAAAATATATTCAATTAAAGATTAAACCTGGAAAGCTCATAGATAACTTTATGTTTTCTAAAATCAGAAATACTAATTATTTGGGAGAACTTTTTATTTACTTAGGTTTTAGCTTATTAGCTTTTGACTTTGTACCGCTAATTATTCTTTTAGCCTTTGTTATATTTTTATGGATTCCTAATATGATTAAAAAAGATAAATCATTATCAAAATATTCAGAGTTCCAAAACTATAAATCAAAAACTAAAAAATTTTTCCCCTTTATTTATTAATTGTTCTAAATCACAAAATTTAAATTAGTATCCTCATATATTAACTTTAATTATTTAGGAGATTAAAATGAAGATTAGTAGATCGCAATTATTCAACAATAATTTAGATTCATCAAATTTATCACCTTTAAATTTTAAAAACTGTAGACCCTTTTTGATTATTAGTACTCCATGTGGAATTGGTAAATACAAGTTTCATAAAATTAGTTATGATAAAAAAAATAATCTAATCTTTGAGTATAAAATAGTTGATGAAGGTAATAGTGCAATCACAAAAATAAAACATTTTTTAGGAAATTATTATTATTTATCAGCTCTACAATTATTATATGCATCAAATCATAAATTATAAAAATATCATAAATTAGGTTGTTGTAAATAGTTAAGATAAATAGTAATTTACCCTCTAATATGAGGGTATTTTATGTCTGCTAAAAATTTTGAAGATGTTGATAATAAGGTTGACTTTATACAAATTGAGCATGAAATGCTTGATTTTTGGGAAAAAGAAGAAATTTTTAATCAACTTCGATGCAAGAATCAAGGAAAAAAAATATGGTCATTTTTGGATGGACCGATAACTGCAAATAATCCAATGGGTGTGCACCATGCTTGGGGCCGTACACTTAAAGACGTTTTTCAAAGATATTTTGCAATGAATGGCTATGACTTGAGATATCAAAATGGTTTTGATTGTCAAGGATTATGGGTTGAAGTAGAAGTTGAAAAAGAGTTAGGATTCAAATCTAAAAGAGATATAATTGATTATGGAGTTGAAAAATTTGTTCAACTATGTAAAGACAGAGTAGATAAATATTCAAAAATTCAAACTGAGCAATCTAAAAGATTAGGATATTGGATGGATTGGGATAATTCATATTATACGATGTCTGACGAAAATAATTACACAATTTGGTCATTTCTAAAGAAATTATTTGATAAAGGTAAAATTTATAAGGGGACAGATGTCGTTCCTTGGTCTGGCAGATCCGGTACTTCTTACTCGCAAATGGAAATAATTGAGGGGCGAAAATTGGTTGCTCACAAAGCAACATTTATAAAATTTCCTTTAAAAAACAAGAAAAATGAGAATCTTTTAATTTGGACCACTACACCTTGGACACTTACATCAAATATTGCTGCAGCTGTTAATATTAATTTAGAGTACTTAAGGGTAAAATTAAATGATGATTCAATCTATTATTTTGCAAAAGATAATTTCAAGTTTCAGAGACTTGATAAACAATTTAAAGAGAAAAAACAGTGGTTAGATGGAGTCCCTAAGTTAAAAACTTTAGAACAAATTTTTAAAGAAAGAGGAGGTTATGAAATCCTGGGTACTGTTTTGGGAAAAGATATGGTTGGTTGGGAGTATTTTGGTCCATTTGATGAGTTGGATGCTCAATCAGAATTAGGAGGCTATCCTTTTGTTAATGAAAAATTAAAAGAAAATGGTATAAATGCTATATCTTGTCATAAAGTTATTGATGGAGGGAAAGATAATATAGGTAATGATGTGGTAGTAGCTGGTGAAGGTACTGGAATTGTACATATTGCAACTGGATGTGGTTCAATTGATAATAAAATTGGTAAAAAAAATAATCTGGTAGAAATCGCACCATTAGATGACGAATCTAAGTATATTGAGAGTTTTGGATGGTTAACTGGTAAATTAGCCACAGATTCAAAAACTACAGAATTAATTTTGGAAAATCTTAAAGAAAAAGACTTATTATTTTATTCAGAGAAATATCCTCATGTCTATCCTCATTGTTGGAGATCTGGAGATGAGCTTGTCTATAGAACTGTTGATGAATGGTATATTAATATGGACTGGAGAGAGAATATTAAAAAACATGTCCACAAAATTAATTGGATTCCTGATTGGGGGTTAGATAGAGAGCTCGAATGGCTAACAAATATGGGTGATTGGATGATTTCAAAAAAAAGATTTTGGGGTTTAGCTTTACCTATATGGACATTTGAAGATGGTTCATTTTATGTTGTTGGTTCAAAACAAGAATTAAAAGATTTAGCCGTTGAAGGTTGGGAGCAATTTGAAGGTAAGAGTCCTCATAAACCTTGGATTGATAAAGTTAAAATCAAGCATCCAGAATCAGGCTTAGTAGGTGAAAGAATACCAGATGTTGGAAATCCATGGTTGGATGCAGGAATAGTTCCTTATTCAACTTTAAATTATAATGATGATAAAGAATATTGGGATAAATGGTTTCCTGCAGACTTTGTAGTTGAATGTTTTCCAGGCCAGTTTAGAAATTGGTTTTACTCACTTTTAGCTACATCAACTATAATGGAAGACAAACCTCCATTTAAAACATTACTTGGTCATGCATTAGTTAAAGATGAAACAGGAAGAGATATGCATAAATCCTGGGGTAATGCTATCTGGTTTGATGATGCTGCTGAAAAAATGGGTGTTGATACCATGAGATGGTTATATGCTAATCAAAATACTGAACACAATTTGTTATTTGGTTATAAAATAGCTGATGAAATTAGAAAAAATTTAATCACTTTATGGAATACTTATTCATTTTTTATTACATATGCTAAGTTAGACAATTTTAATCCTTCAAAATCAAAATATGATAAAAAAGATTTGATGGATATTGATAAATGGATTCTTGCAAAAATCAATATTTTCATAAAAGATTCAAAGCAATATTATGAAAGCTTTGAACTGTATAAGTTGGTTAAAAACGCTTCAGAAATCCTGGATGATATATCAAATTGGTATGTAAGGAGAAATAGGCGAAGATTTTGGAAATCAGAGAATGATTCTGATAAATTAGCTGCTTATCATACACTTTACAATGTCTTGCTAACCTATATTAAAATTATGAGTCCTGTTATACCTTTTGTAACAGATAAGATATATAATAATCTCGTAATAAGTGTTAGTAGTAAAAAGGAACCTTCAAGTATTCATTTATTAGATTTTCCAATTTATGATGAAAAATTAGAGAATCACAAGATTATGAAAGATATTGATACAGTTAAAGATATAGTGAATCTAGGTAGGTCAATAAGAAATAAAGCTAATTTGAAAATAAGACAACCTCTTAAGGATATTAAAATATTTTTAGATAAAGTATCTCCAAGTATATCAAACTATGATAATCAGATTCTTGAAGAACTAAATATTAAAGAAATTTTTTATGTAAGTAAAATTAATGAAATTGTTTCTTACAATATAAAGCCAAATTTTTTGAATATTAACCGTGATTATCAAGTTAAAAAGTCTGATATAATTTCTAAGATAAATTTACTTGAAAATGATTTCATTCTTAAAGAGCTTAATACTAAAAATTTCGTTACTATTGAAGGTGAAAAACTCACAAATGATTATTTCATTATTGAGGAGATTCCATTAGAAAACTATTGTTGTTCCTCAAATAAAAAATTAATAGCAAGCATTAATACAGATTTAAGTGAAAATTTAATCAAAGAAGGTATTTCTAGAGATTTAATCAGAAAAATTCAAAATTTAAGGAAAGATTCTAATTTTAAAGTAAGTGATAGAATTAATTTATACATTAAATCTGAAAAAAATATAATTGAAGCAGCTTTTGATAATCAAAATTATATAAAAAATGAGGTTTTGGCATTAGAAGTATTTTTTAATGAGGGGGTTGGTGAGTATAGTTCCAAATTTTCAATAAATGATTTAAAAGTTGAAATTAGTATTTCATTAACATAAATTTGTATTGTTAAAAAGGATATCTTATTATGTCAAAAAATAATGAAAAGTGGTCGAGTGAAAAGTTATTATATTTTGAAAAACTTGTACGCGATAAAATTGATAGCACCAAAGAAGAATTAGAATCTACTAAAAAAAGAGCAGAGCAAATGCGTGATGCTAGCCAAAATAATGCGATATACTCATCTCATATGGCAGATGCAAGTGGAGATCACGTTGAGTTAGAACAATCCTATTACATGATAGCCAGATTAGAAAAATTTATAAAATATTTATCTAAGGCTCTCCAAATGATTGAAGATGGTACTTTTGGAGTTTGTGTTATGTGTAATAAAATGATACCACAAGCTAGATTAGAAGAAGTTCCTCATACAACAAAATGCGTAGGATGTAAAGAAAGAATTTGATTAATTATTTTTTAATAATTTTAGTTGTTGTCTTTGATCAATTTTCCAAATTTCAAGTTAAATCTAATTTATATCTTTATCAAAGTATTGATGTTCTAAATAGTTTTCTAAGATTTACATTTATTGAAAATAGCGGTATTGCCTTTGGTATTGATACAAGTAAATATCATCTATTTATAACATGTCTTACAATTATAACAATTGTTCTACTTTTCTATTATTTGAAAAACATCAAAAGAGAGAACAGTTATGAGAAAATTCCTTTAAGTTTAGTTCTAGGTGGAGCAATAGGTAATGCTATTGATAGAGTATTCGTTCTAATACCTGGAAGTGGTTATTCGGGTGTAATTGATTTTATTGATATGCCAAACTTACTTTATTTTATTGGAATTATGGATAATCCACGATGGTTTATTTTTAATATTGCTGACTGTTCCATAACTATTGGATTAATACTTTATTTTATTCTTCAATATGCAAATGATAAAAAAAATGAAAAATCAGAAAGAATTTCATAGTACAATAAAAAATATTCGGTTAGATCATTTTTTAAATCAAAAATTAGACGACCTCTCAAGATCTCAAATTCAAAAGTTAATTTTAAATGGATTAGTTAGAGTAGATGATTTCATAGTTAAGCCTTCATATAAGTTAAAAGGTAAAGAAATTATTTTGGTTGATTTTAATAATCAATATAAAGATAATGAAACGATATTAAAACAAGACATACCTTTAGATATAATTTACGAGGATGAGCATTTAATAGCTTTGAATAAAAAACCTGGAATTATTGTTCATCCAGGTGCTGGAAATAAAGATGGAACTATTCTTAATGGTTTGCTTTACAGATTCAAATATCTTTCTTATCCTAAATCAGAAAGACCAGGTTTAGTTCATAGATTAGACAAATTTACTTCAGGTGTAATGCTAGTTGCAAAAACTGATAAAGTACACCATAGCCTTGGTGAGCAGTTTGCCTCGCGATCAATTAAAAAAGAATATAGAGCTATTGTATGGGGACGAACAAACTCATTCGGTGATATTAAAGGATATTTAACTAGGAGTAAAAAAAATAGAAAAAAGTTTGTATTAAATGATAATTATGGTAAATATTCTTTTACTGAATATAAAATAATAAAATTCTTAGAACCTTTTACGTATTTGAAACTTAGGCCATTAACAGGTAGAACTCACCAATTGAGAGTTCATTTGAGCGAAATAGGTCATCCTATCCTAATGGATGATACTTATGGTGGTTCGATTAATATATCAAAAAGTTTTCATCAAAAAAATAAGCTTATTATTGATGAGGTATTTAAGAATTTAGATCGTTATGCTTTGCATGCTTATAAAATAAAATTCATGCATCCAATTTCAAAATTAATGATAGAGTTAAAAGCACCTATCCCTAATGATTTTAAAAAAATAATAAATTTATTTGATGAAAAATGAAAAAGTTATAAAAGATTTCTTATCATATCTAAAAAATGAAAGAAAATTTTCACCTCATACATTAAGAGGATACAAGATTGATTTGTGTAATTTCAATCAATTTTTAAAAGTAAATAATTTTTTTGATATTAGTAAAAATGATTTACAAGCATATATACAGTTTCTATCCAAAAAAAATTTTTCAACTAAGACAATTTTGAGGAGGATAGCTTCAATAAAATCTTTATATAAATTTTTATCATACAAGGGTTTTTTATCAAAAAATATTGCTTCATTAATTGTTTCACCTAAAGCAATGAAGAAAATACCTAACTATTTATCAGAAAAGGAAGTAGATAAGCTAATGTCTTTGCCAGATTTAAGTACCTTTAAAGGAGCTATGCACAGATCTATTTTAGAGGTGTTTTATTCAACAGGTCTTAGAATATCCGAACTTGTTAAAATAAAAATTGTAAATATTGATTATCAAAATAATACGATAAAAATTTTAGGTAAAGGCAATAAAGAGAGAATCGTTATTTTGGGAAAAGAGGCAGTTGGCTCGATAAAAAACTATTTGAGAGTTAGTAAAAATAGTCATAATATATATTTGTATCCTTCATCTCATAAAGTTAATTCTCATTTGAGTGAAAGTTACGTTTATAAAATGGTCAAATATTATTTAAAAAAAGTAACAAATAATGAAAAAATGAGTCCACATTCTTTGAGGCACTCTTTTGCAACTCATTTGTTAAATAAAGGTGCTGATTTAATGTCTGTCAGAGAATTGTTAGGCCATGAAGACTTATCCTCAACTCAAATTTATACGCATGTTAGTAAAGAAAAATTAAAAAGAATTTATAAAAAAACACATCCTCATGGAGAAAATTAAAACAAGCAATTTAGAAAATATTATTAAAGCAAATAACTGTTTCCTTAATCCATCTATTGAATTCATCTCCGAACAAATTGTTTTAAATGGAGAGGGTCATATTGGTCCAAATGGTACCTTAATGGTTGATACTGGAATTTTTACTGGAAGATCTCCAAAAGATAAATATTTTGTTGTAGAAAAAACGTCTAAAAATAATTTATGGTGGGGAGATGTAAATCAAAAAATAGAACCTGAAATTTTTGATGAGTTGTATCATAATGTTTTAGATCATTACAATGAAAATAATGATAAGCCTACTTATATTTTTGAAGGATATGCAGGTGCTGATGAAAATTATAAATTAGGTGTTAGAATAATTGCAAAGAAAGCTTGGCAATATAATTTTTGTAGAAATATGTTTATAAATCAAAAGAAAAATGATTCAGGTTTTTCTGCAGATTTTACTATAATTAATGCATCCAATTTTACTAATGAAAAATTTAAGAAACATGGTATGAACTCTGAAGTTTTTATTATTTTTAATCTTGAAAAGAAAATGGCAATTATTGGTGGAACTGAGTATGGTGGAGAAATGAAAAAAGGTATTTTTTCGATTCTCCATTATTATTTACCTCTCAAAGGAGTATTATCTATGCATTGTTCAGCAAATGTTGATAAGAATTTTAAACATACAGCATTATTTTTTGGATTAAGTGGTACAGGTAAAACAACTTTATCCACTGATCCTGACAGACCTTTAATTGGAGATGATGAACATGGTTGGTCTGACAATGGAGTTTTCAATTTTGAAGGTGGCTGTTATGCGAAAACTATAAGATTAGATAAAAAATCTGAACCAGATATTTATAATGCTATTAAATTTGGTGCACTTCTAGAAAATGTAGTTTATGATTCAAAATCAAGAATAATTGACTTTGATAATTCAAGTAAAACAGAGAATACTAGAGTATCTTATCCAATTAGTTATATAAAAAATTCACTGGTTGCTAAAGGATGGGATAGTATTGCTGGACATCCTGATAAAATTATTTTTTTAACGTGTGATGCTTATGGTATTTTACCTCCTGTTTCTAAATTAGATACACATCAAGCAATGTATCATTTTATTAGTGGTTATACGGCTAAGGTAGCAGGTACTGAAAGGGGTATAAATGAACCTCAAGCTACGTTTTCACCTTGTTTTGGTGGACCATTTTTAACACTTCATCCTTTGAAATATGCAGAATTACTTGAAGAGAAAATTAAAAAATATTCTGTTGATGTATTTTTGGTAAATACAGGTTGGATAGGAGGTACTCCATCTTCAGGAGCAGATAGGATTAGTATCTCTGATACTAGATATATAATTACTTCAATTTTAAATGATTCAATAAATAGTGTTAACTACGCAAAAGAAGATTTTTTTGGATTAAAAATTCCTAGAACACTTGGGGAAATTAATCAAAAAATACTTAATCCTATTAATTCATGGAAAAATAAAGAAAATTATATAATTGAGGCTACTAATTTAGCTAGATTATTTAGAGAAAATTTTAAGAATTATGGTAAGGATGTTGAATATTTAACTAAATCAGGACCTATTATAAAATGAAAAATTATTTATTTAGCTCAGAATCTGTTACAGAGGGTCATCCAGATAAAGTATGTGATCAAATATCAGATGCAATACTTGATGCCTTATTAGAACAAGACGAAGACTCTAGAGTTGCTTGTGAAACAATGATAACTACAGGATGGGTTATTGTTTCAGCTGAGATTACAACCCAAGCTAAAATTGATTATGATGCAATAATTAGAAAAACCTTGGATGAAATTGGTTATCTGGAATTGGATTTAGGTACTATTAAAATGCAGGAAGATAGTGAAGATAAATTATGGGTTTCTACTTTGATTAAAAATCAAAGTCCTCATATTGCTCAAGGAGTTGATTTAAATGATAAAAATGAACAAGGAGCCGGAGATCAAGGCCTCATGTTTGGTTTTGCATGTAATGAAACTCCAGAGCTTATGCCATTACCAATTACTTTATCACATAGATTATCAGAGCAGCTTGCAAAAGTTAGAAAAGATGGTACATTAAGTTGGTTAAAGCCGGATGGGAAAAGTCAGGTTACTATTGAGTACGATAGTAATGAAAAGCCAGTTAGAGTTAAGAAAGTTGTTATTGCAACTCAACATATAGATATGCTAAATGAGTTTAAAACAGAGGAAAAAGAACATGAATTCATAAAAAGTAATATTATAAAACATGTTATTTTACCAGTTTTAGATAATTATGGAATTCCATATGATTCAAATTTTTTAGTCAATGGTACAGGTAGATTTGTTGAAGGTGGACCAATAGCAGATGTAGGACTAACTGGAAGAAAAATAATTGTGGATACATATGGTGGATATGCCAAGCATGGTGGTGGTGCTTTTTCTGGAAAAGATCCATCAAAAGTTGATAGGTCAGCGGCTTATATGACAAGGTATATAGCAAAAAATATAGTTGCTGCTAAACTTGCTGATAAATGTGAGGTTCAGGTTGCGTACTGTATTGGTGTAGCTGAACCCATGTCAGTTAATGTAAATACTTTTAAGACAGGAGTTATGCCTGATAATGATTTAGTTGAATTGATAAATAAAGTTTTTGATTTAAAACCTGATAAGATTATCGAACATCTTGATCTTAAAAAACCAATTTACAGACAACTAGCTGCTTATGGTCATTTTGGCAGAGGCGATAATTATAGGTGGGAAATTACTGATAAAAAAGAAGAGTTATCTAATTATTTAAAATAGAGGGATTTATGGATATTAAGAAATCAAATAATGATTATAAAGTAGCAGATATTAGCTTAGCAGATTTTGGTAGAAGAGAAATTGAGTTAGCAGAACATGAAATGCCTGGGTTAATGTCATTAAGAAAAAAATATAATAAAGAAAAGCCGTTAAAAGGAGCTCGTATTGCAGGATGTATACATATGACTATTCAGACAGCTGTTTTAGTTGAAACTTTACAAGATTTGGGTGCAGAAGTCAGATGGTCATCTTGCAATATATATTCCACACAGGATCATGCAGCTGCAGCTATTGCTCAAAATGGAACAAGCGTTTTTGCATGGAAAGGTGAATCAGAAGAAGAATATTGGTGGTGTATTGATAAAACTTTAGAATTTCCAGATGGTAAAGCTCCTAATTTATTATTAGATGATGGTGGAGATTTGACAGGTGTAGTTCTTAAAAAAAATCCTAAGTATTATTCAGGAATTAGAGGCGTTTCAGAAGAAACGACTACTGGTGTTCATAGATTATATCAATTATTTAAAAATGGTGAATTACCTTTCCCAGCTGTCAATGTTAATGATTCAGTTACTAAAGCAAAATTTGATAATAAGTATGGATGTAGAGAATCTTTAGCTGATGGTTTAAAGAGAGCAACAGATATTATGTTGGCAGGAAAAAAAGTTGTTGTTTGTGGATATGGAGATGTTGGAAAAGGTTGTGCACAATCTATGGCTGGATATGGTGCAAGAGTATATGTAACAGAAATTGATCCAATATGTGCCTTGCAAGCAGCTATGGAAGGTTTTAGTGTTGTTACTATGGATGAAGCTGCTTCATATGGAGATATTTTTGTAACCTCAACAGGCAATTGTGATATAGTTACATTTAATCATATGGAAAAAATGAAGAACAATGCAATTTTATGTAATATTGGTCATTTTGATGATGAGATTGATGTTGCCTCTTTAGAAAATAACCCTGATGTGACTGAGCAAAATATCAAGCCTCAGGTAGATAAATTTACTTTCCCTGGAGGTAAATCTATAATTTTATTATCTAGAGGTAGGCTAGTTAATTTAGGAAATGCAACTGGACATTCATCTTTTGTTATGTCTACTTCTTTCACAAATCAAGTTTTAGCACAAATAGCATTATGGGAAGGTAAGATTGATGAGGGAGTACATGTTTTACCTAAAGATTTAGATGAAGAAGTGGCTAGATTACATTTAGATCATTTAGGTGCTAAATTAACAACGATTTCAAAAAAACAAGCAGATTATATTGGTGTTGATGAAAAAGGTCCTTTCAAAACTGATCAATATAGATATTAAGATTATAAATCTAAATTTTTATAGATTCACTTTTCTTTTCTTTATATCCGTTTTTTTAAAGAATTGTGATGCTCCAGAATCACCTTCTTGGCAAACACAAATAAGTTTACCTCTTGTTTCATCACAGTTTCAATTTAGTGAAATGGTTGAAAGTGATGGAATCATTTTAGATGACAACGGTTTTATTTCAGTAGAATATAGCGATCCATCTCTTTTTCCTGATGATAATGTTTTTGAATTAGAAGATTTTTTTGAAATACCAGGATTTGATTTTGATGGTTTTAGCTCTACTCCAAGTTCAATCCCTGAAATTCCATCAGCAGAATTCCCACAAAATACTATTAGTCTAGCATTTGATGGAGTAGTTAATGGTGATTGTATACCAGAGCAAGAAATTATAAATGCACTTTCAAATTTTGAAATAGAATCATTTAATACTCCGATTGATTTTTCAAGTATTAATCTGATTTTAAATGAGTTTTTTGAAAATTGGTCATATATAAATATTGGAGATGCTGATTTTAATTTATCTGAAAATATAAATTTATTTTTTCCGACAATTTTTTCTTATCAAGTTTTGGGATATGAAAATGATTTAATCTTTGATAATTCAAACTTTAATTCACAAGGCCAAACAAGAATTTATGATAATCTTGTTTTTGAATTTAATTTAAGTTATGATTTTACTAATAATTCTGAAGAATTTATATATTGTGAACAGTTAAACCCTATAACTGGAGAAGTTGTTTATACTGGATGGTCTTATGATTCATTAAAAACATCAATTAATTTAGGAGGTGTTAATAGTAGTTTTTCTATAAATGAAATAGAGTCTATTTTTGGAACTACTAAAGAACAAATAATTGATCAGTCTACAAGTATTTCAGTAAATGATTCCTCAATGCCTTTTGGGATACTTGGAGGAATTGTATCATCTGATAACCAGGATGTTAATACTATAAATTTTCAAATTATCAATAATTCAAGTTTTCCAGAGATAATTGATTTTTCATTAAAATTACCAAATTTTAGAAGATTTGATAAAGCTTTAGGAGAATATTCAGACTTTTTTGAAATCAATACATCTGTTTTAAATGATGGAAATCCATATATTGTTGAAGAAGATGGTTATTTATCTGATACAAAATTTCAGTATTATGCAGGTTGTAATTCGTTAAGTGACGAAGATTGTCTAACTAATATAAATTGTGATTTAGATTCAGTTAATAATTGTAATGAAATAATAAATGGTATCGATTCAATATACGTTGATATTGAATTTTCTATACCATCTGTCAATGGGAATGTGGATTTAAGTAATATATCAGACTTCTCAGTAAGTATGATTCAAATTAATCCTATTAGATTATCTGAAATAAATACTATTATCCATGATTTTGAGATTGATGTAGCTTCATTTACAATTCCATCACCTCCTGAAGGAAGTAATATTCAAGGTTTAAAAATTGTTAATCCAAAATTAGATATTTTTATCGGTAACAAAGTTGCAGATATTGATAATCTATTGAAGCTTGATTTGAAATCATATACACAGGGTGATTCATCAGTTTTTACAATAGAGGCAGATCTTGGATATGGTGAAAATATTATTTCAATTCAAGGTTCAGAATGTACCAATAGTCTATTTAGTTCAAATTGTTCTACTTACGATTTAAATGGAGAGAGCTATCCTATTGCAGAGTTTTTGCAAAGCTCACCAGATTCAATTGGATTTTCAGGTAAAGCAACATTGAACGGTTCTGGTAGTTTTGAATCAAATGATTCTTTTAGCATTTCAGGTGGTATAGGTTTAGAGCTTCCTTTTTCTTTTATTTTAGGAAATGAAATTAATGATACAACTTTTTCCGATTTATATATTATACCAGAAGTATCTACTCAACTTACTCCTGTTGATGATGAGACCTATGAAAGTATTAATAATTCACTTGAAGAAGCTGCTTTAATTAGTAATATAACAAATTTTTCTCCACTTGTAGGCGAAATTTCAATGATTGTATCTACTGATGATTCATTTTTTCCATCATTTTTAGATTCTATTGTTATAATAAGTGATGAAGAGTTTAATAATAATTGTTATCAGGAATGTATTTTTACTAATGATGATTCAAATATAAATCTGAATCAAGTTTTAATTAATAGTATAATTGATAGTATACATTATATAAATCAAATTGATACTGTAAAATTTACTCCATTGACAGATAGTGATTTTAGAGTAAAAAGTTTAAAATTAATTTATGGTCCAAATGATGATGATTATTTATTGATATCAAGATTAGCTATGATTGAATTGCCTTGTCCCATAATTGGCGAAGATGGTAATGTAATAGAGGGTGGAGAGGGTCAATATTTGAATTATCCTACATCTCTAGAAAAAGAACAAATAGATTTAATAAATTTTTTAGATATAGATAAACCTCGTTATTTAAATACAATGATTGCATTAACAAATTCATTTTATCCAGATTGCCCATACCCTAATCAAAATTCGGATGGCATTATTAACATGCTTGGAATTCATTTTATCGATATACAATCTTATGCTAGTTTTAAAATTAACGTGGGTGAATATTAGTGCTTATTTTACGATATATCTTTTTTTTTAGTTTAGGATTTTGTTATTTCAAACAGGATCCAGTTATGATGAGTTTGGCTGGGTCATATAATACACTGGCAACAGGATATAATGCTATAGGAGTAAATCCAGCTAATTTAGCATTTGAAAAAAAAACATTCATAAGTATTTTAGGGACCAATACATCAATATCTAATAATTTATTTAATCAATATAGACTTGATGATATTAGTGGAATTTATTTAGATTCAACAAAAAAAGAACAAATTATTGGATATTTGAATGATGGTCCAATGATTATAAAAACTTTAAATGAGTCTCCATTAGGTATTAATTTTTCAAAAAAAAATATTGCTGTAACTTCAAAAGTTAAAACTTTTTCAAGCTTTGAATTATCGAAAGATTTTTTGGATATTTTTTTAAATGGAAATAGTCAGGTAGGTGATGATTTCATATATAGTTTATCTATGAAAAATAATTTAACCATTATCTGGGAAACATCTTTTTCAAAAGCATTTAGTTTAGATCCTTTAGGTTTTGGCTTTACCATCAAATATTTGAGAGGATTATTGCATTATCAGGTTGAGCCTACAAAAGAACCATTTTTTCAAACTACTTTCGAAGGGATCAGTTCAAAAAACACATATATTATGAATAAAAATTTTGGAGGAGAAGGAATAGCTTTAGATTTAGGGTTGTCTACTAAAAGGTTAGATTCTGGCTGGAAATTTGGTTTTTCTATGATAAATCTTAGAGGAGTATTAAAATGGAATAAATTTAGTCCTAAAATGCTCAATTTATCAGATGAAGAAATAAATCAGTCATATTTAATTAACTTAACTGTTAAAGATATTAATGCTCAAAATTTAAATAATCTACCTACAAATGAGATCTTCATAATTAATTCTTTTAATGTTTATGAAGTTCAGACTCTTCCTGAAAGTATAAATATTAATCATGAGGATTCAACTTTTTTTTGCTCTGATATGAACTGCTCATCTTATTATATTGAATCAGATGAATATAATCTTGATAGTCTCGATTTGAGAGATAAAAGTAAAGTGACTACTAATTATCCAACAAGTATAAATTTTGGATTTTCAAAAATTTTAGAATCCAATAGAATGATTCTATTCGATATGATTACTGGAATGGATTTAACATGGGGAAATAGTCAAAATTGGCGTTTGTCTTTGGGATATATTTTAAATTTAAATAAGAATCCATTTAGATTTGGATTATCTTATGGTGGTTATGATTATAAATCAATAGGTTTAGGATATGGTGTTAAAAGTTTAAATGAAAAAATCAATTTAGATTTTGGAATATCATATATGGATAGTTATAAATTCTCAAAATCTGGTGGTCTAGAACTTGGTTTTAATATTTACTATAAAAAATAGCTGTTTTAAATTTATTTATAAATATTTACGATTGTTACTCCTACTATTATAAGAATCAAACCAATAAGTGATTGCCATTCTAAACTTTGTTTATAAATGAAGTAACTTAAAATTGTTATTAAAAAAATACCAATTCCAGACCAGGATGCATAAACAATACCTAAAGATATTTTTTTAGTAGCATGAGATAAAAAATAAAAAGCTAAGCAGTAAGAAATTATTAATATAGAGGTTGGTAATGGTCTAGTAAAATTCTTTGAAACAGGTAAAAGCATTGTCCCTAATACTTCACAGAAAATTGCCATTAATAAATAAATGTAATGCATAGTTTAATTACTATTTTAAGTTTCAGTTTTATACAAGCTCAATATCCCGAAAATTAAAAAGCCAATATTAACTAACCAAACCGACATAAAAGGTGATAGAATATTATTATATCCTAAAGTTTTTCCAAAAGTAATAAGAGCATAGTATAAAAATATCACTATGATACTTAGACCTATACCCATGGCATTACTTCCTCTAGGTTTATGAATCGATAATGCAATACCAAAAATTACCATAATTAACGGTACGCAAGAGAATGCAGTTTTATAGCTCTTATTTACTTCCCATCTATTAGAATCAATTCCATTTTTTTTAAATTTTTTAATTAAAGTTGATAATTCCCAAAAATTCATTTCTTCTGGTTTAACAAAATCTTTTTTAATTATTGAAGGATTAATATCTTGGATAAATATTTCTTTTTTATCGAAAGTAGAATAATTAAAACCATTTTCCCATTTTCTTATTGAACCATTTTGCATCTCCCAGCTATTATTTTCAGCTTTCCAAGCCATTTTTTTTGCGTTAACTACATAAACTAAATCTGAACCAGTATATTTTTTTAATGATACTTGATAGCCAGTATCATTATTGTAATTAAATTTTTTTATTTCAAGAAATGAGTCATTTAAGTGGTAATAAATATCCGTTTTTCTGTTTTTAACATATTTTGAACTGTGGGGTTTTAATTTTTTATCAATGACTAATCTCTTTTGCATCGATTCAACAACTATTATATTTTCAAATAAAAAAGAAATGAAGCAGAATATTATTCCTGAAATTATGATTGGAAGTCCGATTCTTAATATGCTTACACCAGACGCTTTGATAGCAGTAATTTCATTTGTTTTCTGTAGAGATGAAATAGTATAAATTGTTGAAATCAAAATAGACATTGGTAGGGCAATATTAATGAATAATGGAATGGTATATATATAGTAAAGTAATATTTCTTTACTAGATAAATTTCTTTGAATAAATTTATCTAAAAAATCAATAATATTGACAATTATAAAAATAGTTATGAACCCTAATAAAACAGTTACTAAAGTTTTGAAAAATCTTTTTAAAATATATTGATCGATTAATTTTTTCATAAATATTTGACTTTTAAAATTTAAATATAAAAAAACTATGAATAAATATTTATGTTTTTTTAATTTATAGTATAGATACTTTAAATCTATACGAGATATAGAAAAGTACTAATTATATTTCTATATCTCTATTCTAACTACATGGAGATTAATTTGCATAAAAACAAATCAATTTTGCTTAATAAAGAACAGATATCTAATTTGATATTAAGATTATCTCATGAGATTATTGAATCACAAAAAAATATAGATTCTATTGCTGTAGTAGGTATTCGAACTAGAGGCGAAATTATCGCTAAGAGAATTATTCAAAACATTTATGAAAATTATAAAAAGAAAATAGATTTAGGTATACTAGATGTAACTTTTTATAGAGATGATTTTAGTGAAAATCTTGGTTCACCAAAAGTTGGTCCTTCAGATATCCCATTTAATGTAAATAATAAAAATATTATTTTAATAGATGATGTTCTTTTCACAGGGAGAACAGTTAGGGCCGCAATGGATGAATTATTTGCATTTGGTAGGCCTGATTCAATTAAACTAGGTGTTTTAGTTGATAGAGGCCATAGGGAATTACCTATCAGAGCTGATTTCATTGGTAAAAATTTTCCAACATCTGATAATGAGCATGTACATGTATTAGTTAGTGAAATTGATGGAGAAGACAAAGTTAATTTAGTTAAATATTAAATGAAAAAAATTGAATCAAAACATTTACTTGGTTTAGAAAAAATATCAAAAAAAGATATTGAAACTATTATTGATGTAGGATTTACATTCAGAGAAGTTTTAGAAAGGCCAATAAAAAAAGTTCCGGTTTTAAATGGAAAAAATATTGTAAATCTATTTTTTGAAAATTCAACTAGAACAAAAATTTCTTTTGAACTAGCAGAAAAAAGATTATCTGCAGATGTAACTAATTTTTCTGCTAGTTCATCTAGTGTTCAAAAAGGAGAAACACTCAAAGATACAATACAAAATATTCATGTTATGAAAATGGATTGTGTAGTCATGCGTCATCCTGTTCCTGGATCATGTTTGCAATTAACAAATTATGTTGATGTACCAATAGTTAATGCTGGAGATGGAACACATGAACACCCAACGCAAGCCTTACTTGATATGATGAGTATAAAAGAAAGATTTGGTAAAATCGAGGGTCTCAATATTGGTATTGTAGGTGATATTTTACATAGTAGGGTAGCTTTATCAAATATTTATGGACTAATTAAAATGGGTGCAAATGTTAAAGTGTGTGCTCCTCCTCATTTACTCCAAAGAGGCATTGAGAAATTAGGTGTTAGTGTTTGTTACGATGTCGACGATTTAATTGATTGGGCAGATGCTATTAATGTATTACGAATTCAGAGAGAAAGAATGGGTATTGGTTTGATTCCTTCTACTAGGGAATACAGAACTTTTTTTGGTATAACTAATGAAAGATTGGCTAGGCATAAAAAAGAATTAGTGATTATGCACCCTGGTCCTATTAACAGAGGTGTGGAAATTGATAGTGAAGTTGCTGATAGTGATCAGGCAATCATATTAGATCAAGTTTTAAATGGTGTTGCAGTGAGAATGAGTGTTTTATATTTATTATTAGGGAGCAAAGATTTTGAGTAAAAGAACATTAAATTCTAAGGGAAATATACTTTTAAAAAATGGACGAATTTATGATCCTTTTTTATTAATAAATGAAAAAAGTGATTTGCTCATTTCGGATGGTTTTATCGAAGAAATAAAAAAGGATATAAAAATAAAAAAAGATTTTGATGTAATTGATTGTGAAGGCAAAATAATAACTAATGGTTTTGTAGATATTCATGCTCATTTTCGTGAACCAGGCTTTGAATTTAAAGAAACATTAGAAACTGGATCTACTGCAGCAATCCATGGAGGATACACAAGAGTTTGTACAATGCCCAATACTAATCCTGTAATAGATACACCAGAGCTTGTAAAATTTATTATTGATTCATCTATCGATTTACCTATATATATTCATCCTATAGGTGCAATTACAAAAGGTCAAAAAGGATTGGAATTAGCAGAGATTGGACAAATGATTCAAGCAGGTGCAGTTGCTATTTCTGATGATGGTCTTCCTTTAACTAATTCTCAATTAATGCGTTATGCGTTAGAGTATTCTAAAAAATTTGGAATTCCAGTCATTAATCATGCAGAAGATTGTTGTTTAGTAAATCAAGGCACAATGCATGAGGGAGATGTTTCATTAAATTTAGGTTTAGTAGGAAACCCAGATATTTCGGAGTCAACAATGATTTATAGAGATTTAGCAATAGCTGATTATGTTGGTGGGAGTTTACATATTCCACATGTTTCTTCTTCAAAATCATTAGATGTTATAAAATTTTTCAAAGAAAAAGGTGTAAATGTTTCTGTTGAAGTAACACCACATCATTTAGCTCTTACAGATAAAGCTTTACAAAGCTATGATACAAACGCAAAAGTTGCACCTCCAATAAGATCTGATATTGATAGAGAATCTATTCAGAATGCAGTGTGTTCAGGATTAATTAATTGTATTGCAACAGATCATGCTCCACATTCAATTGTTGACAAAGAAAGAGATTTTAACAATGCTTCATGTGGGATGATAGGACTGGAATCAGCTTTTGGCGTTACAAATAAAGTTCTTAAAGATAAAAAAACAGTTGAGTCAATTATTGATTTATTTACTATTAATCCATGTAAGATAATTAATATAGAGCCAAATCTTATAATGGAAAAAAAATTAGCAGAGCTGAATATTATTGATCCAAATATTAAGTGGGAATTTAAACCATCTTCAATTAAATCTAAATCATCAAATTCTCCTTTTGTAGGAGAGAAATTAATCGGTAAAGTAATGATGACAATCAACAAAGGCTTTTGTATCAATAACTTTTAACTATATCTTTAAATCGGCCATTAACTAAATTATTTAAAAATATGGATTAATTACTTGACTTGATATATTGTACGCTCATAACTTAACGGGCTGTATCAAACAAAAATTTAATTTACAAATTTATTAATGAAAACAACATATATAAAAGCTAGTGAGATAGACAAAAAATGGTTCATAGTAGATGCTACAGACAAAACCTTAGGAAGATTATCCTCAAAAGTTGCACAAATTTTAAAAGGTAAAAATAAACCTTTTTACTCGCCTCATATGGATATGGGTGATTTTGTAATAATTATTAATGCTGATAAAGTTAAACTCACTGGTAAAAAAGAAACTACCAAGGATTATTTTAAGCACACTAATTATCCTGGTGGAGCAAAAAATATTTCAATTAAAATTTTAAAGGAAAAAAAACCAGAGTTTATTTTAATGAATTCCATTAAAGGTATGTTACCTCATAACAGATTGGGAAAAAAAATATTGACTCATTTAAAAGTTTATGCAGGTGATGTACATCCACATACTTCTCAAAAACCAGTACAATTGGAGCTATAATGTCAGAAACATCAAATATTTCATTAGGTAGAAGAAAAAAATCAATTGCTAGAGCAAGATTTATTAAAGGTAAAGGAAAAATAATAATTAATGATAGAGATGTTAAAGATTATTTTAAAAGATCTTCATTGGTTATGGAGCTTAAAGAACCATTATCTATTGTTGAATTTGATAATAAAAATGATATACTAGTAAATGTTAAAGGCGGTGGCTTATCAGGCCAAGCTGGTGCTGTTAGATTAGCAATTGCTAGGAAATTACAAGAAATAAATTCAGATTACAGAAGCAAATTAAAAAAAGCTGGTATGTTGACAAGAGATTCCAGAGTTGTTGAGAGAAAAAAGTATGGCCAACCTGGTGCTAGAAAAAAATTCCAGTTTTCAAAACGTTAATTAAATAAAGTGAATAATATGAAAATAGAAGAATTATTAGAATCTGGTGCACATTATGGCCACCCAGTAAGTAAATGGAATCCTAAGTTTAAACCCTTCATTGCAACTAAAAAGAATGGAATTTATATAATTAATCTTAAACTAACTTTAGATTATTTAAATAAAGCTGTAAATGAAATGAAAAAAATTACTGAAAAAGGTGGAAATATTTTATTTGTTGGAACTAAAGCCCAAGCAAAAGATTTAGTACAAACTTCTGCTGATAATTGCGGAATGTTTTATATTGTTGAGAGATGGTTAGGAGGTACATTAACCAATTTTTCTACAATTAAGAAAAGTATAAGAAGATTGGTTATGTTAGAAAAAGATTCTTCTCCTATATACAAAAACAAAACTAAAAAAGAACGCCATATGTTGAAGAGAGAGAAATTAAAGCTTTCAGATTTACATAGGGGTATAAAAGATATGAAACATTTACCTAGTGCATTATTTGTTGTTGACGCAAATCATGAAAAAATAGCTGTAGCTGAAGCAAAATGCTTGGGTATACCTACATTTGGTTTAGTAGACACTAATACAAATCCAAATTCACTTGACTTCCCCATTCCAGCAAACGATGATTCAATCAAAACCATAAAATTGATAATGTCACATATATCTGAATCTATTTTAGAATCAGTTGGAGGTACGCACAAAGATAATTCTGGTGAGGCTCCGGAAGTTATTGAAGATAAAGGCTCAGATACAAATTCAGAAGAACAAGAAGTAGTTGAAAATTAAATTTTAAGGATAACTAATGTCAATAAGTGCTCAAGAAGTTAAAGATTTAAGAGATAAATCAGGTTGCGGAATGATGGAATGTAAACAAGCTTTAGTTGAGGCTAGCGGAGATCAAGATAAAGCTTTTGAGATTCTTAGAAAAAAAGGTGCTGCTAAAGCTCAAAAAAAAGCAAGTAGGGATGCAAAAGAAGGTAGTGTTATATCTTACATTCATCCTGGTTCAAAACTTGGTGTTTTATTAGAATTGAATTGTGAAACTGATTTTGTTGCAAACACTGATGATTTTAAAGATTTAGGAAATGACATTTGTATGCATATTGCGGCCACATCACCGTTATCAGTAAAAGTTGAAGATATATCATCTGATATTGTCGAAAAGGAAAAAGAAATTTATACTGATCAGGCTCTAAAAAGTGGTAAGCCTGAAAATATTATTGAGAAAATGGTTGAAGGTCGTATGAAGAAATTTTACCAAGAAAATGTTTTACTTGAACAAAACTTTGTTAAAGATCCCTCAAAAACCATTACTGATTTGATTACAGAAAAAGTTTCTGTTTTAGGAGAAAATATTGTAATTAATAATTTTTCAAGGTTTCAGGTAGGCGAAAAGTAAGAATTGTAATCCAACTAAATGGCTAGGAAAAACACCAGTTTTAATAGAATCTTGCTCAAAATAAGTGGCGAGGTTTTAGCTGGTGAAAAAACTTTTGGAATTGACCCCAATTTAACCCAAACAATTGCAGCTAGAATAAAAAAAATTCATTCCCAAAATAAAGAAATTGGTATTGTTATTGGAGGAGGAAATATTTTCAGAGGAATGGCAGTATCGGAACAAGGTATGGATCGAGTTGCGGCAGATTATTTAGGAATGATGGCCACAATAATGAATTCAGTTGCACTTCAGTCTGAATTGGAAAAAGTTGGATGTGATACTAGAGTTATGTCTGCTCTAAGTGTTACTCAATTGGCTGAACCATATATAAGAAGACGTGCAACCCGTCACTTAGAAAAAAAACGAATAGTTATATTTGCTGGTGGTACAGGTAATCCTTATTTTACAACTGATACCGCTGCAGTTTTAAGGGGTGTTGAAATAAATGCAGATGTTATCATTAAAGGTACAAAGGTTGATGGTATTTACTCAAGTGATCCTATGAAAAATAGTGATGCTGTTAAATATGATGAGCTTACTTTTGATGATGTCATACATAAAAATCTAAAAATAATGGATATGACTGCCTTTACATTATGTAAGGAGAATAATATCCCTATTGTAGTTTTAGATATTAATGATAAAAACAGTCTTTATAATTTGATGAAATTTAATAATGTTGGTACACTAGTATCATAGGAGGTAAAAAATGGTTGATGAAATTTTTGAAAGCACTGAGTTAAAAATGATTAAAGCAATTGAATATTGTTCAGGTGAACTTTCTCAAATAAGAACAGGACGAGCCTCTACTAATATTTTAGATAATATTAAAGTTGACTATTACGGTAGTTTGTCACCTTTAAAAAATATTGCTCATGTATCTACTCCTGATGCTCAACTTATTCTAGTACAGCCATTTGACCCTTCAAGCTTAGAAATTATTGAGAAAGCTATTACTCTTTCTGATACAGGTCTAATCCCAAATAATGATGGCAACGTAATTAGAATAAATGTTCCGGCTTTAACTGAAGAAAGAAGAAAAGAGCTAGTTAAAAGTGCATACAAGTTTGGTGAAGATGGAAAGATTTCTATAAGAAATATTAGAAGAGATGCAAATGATCAATTAAAGAAACAAAAAGAATCAGGTTTATCTGAAGATAATTTCAAAAGAGCACTGGATAACACTCAAGAGCTTACAGATAAGTACATAAAAAAAATTGACGGGTTAATTTCAGCTAAAGAAGTTGATATATTAAACTAGTTAGTCTTTATTAAAGATTCTTTTTATTTCAACTTTTGATTTTATTAAATCTTTATGATTTACATTCAAGATATTTGATACTTTTTTTATCAAATGTTCTTCTAAATAATACATATCTCCATCAACCAAACTCACTTCAAACATACAGCATACAAAATCAATTTTATCTTGGTAGTTCCAAGCATCATTTAAAACTCGACCAAATTCAAAAATATCTGTAGATTTTTCAAGTTCTGTATTAGCAATATTGATATAATTTATAATGTCATCTTTTGAATTAATTTGGAAAAAATCACTTATTATATCTTTGATAGACTTAAGTTCTGAGTTCTCAACAATATTATCTGCTTTTGCAATGGACAGTAGCATTGCAGTTGCTGAAACTATTTCATCTTTAATATTCAATAATATGCTCCTTTAATTAAGTAAAAATTACTTATTATTTTATAAATTAAGTATTAATTAATATATGTAAATAATATTTTTATAAATGTCTGAACCCACAATTGCAATTTTAGGAAGACCCAATGTTGGAAAATCAACCCTGTTTAATAGGTTGGTTGGTAAAAGGAAATCTATTGTATCTCCAGAGGAAGGGGTTACAAGAGATAGAATTTATGAGAAAATTGAATGGCTTAATAAGAAATATAATTTAATTGATACTGGTGGTTATATTCCTAAGACTAAAGATGTAATCTCCAAACAAGTGACTTTTCAAGCAGAAATTGCAAGAAATGAAGCAGATTTAATACTTCTTGTAGTAGATGGTAGAGAAGATTTAACTAGTACTGATAGGTCACTTGCAGATATAATAAATAAAAGTAATAAGCCTTGTATACTTGTTATAAATAAGGTTGATAATTTAAAAAATGAAAGTTTAACGTATCATTTTTATGAATTAGGAATTGAAAAACAAGTTCATATTTCTGCACAGAGTGGTAGACAGGTTGGATTATTACTAGATAAAATATCAGAATCTAATCTTTTTTATGATACAAATAATAAATTTGAGAATTTTATAAATTTTTCAATCGTTGGAATGCCTAATGTTGGAAAATCTTCATTAATGAATTACGTTTTAAATGAAAATAAATCTATTGTTACAGATATAGCAGGTACAACAAGAGATTCTGTTGATTCCTTCATAAAATTTTATAAAAAAAATATTCGAATAATTGATACAGCTGGATTAAGAAGAAGGTCTAAGGTTAGTGATTCTATAGAGTTTTATAGCAATCTCAGAACTTTTAAAGTTATAGATGAAAGTGATGTAACCGCAATTTTAATTGATGCACAAAAAGGGTTTGATAACCAGGACAAAAATCTTATTAGATATGTCATCGATAAAGGTAAGGGCCTTTTAGTAGTATTGAATAAATGGGATTTAATAGATGATAAGCAAACTAATACAATGAGAGATATAGCAGAAGATATAAGATATGATTTTCCTGCTTTATCGAATTTTCCTATTCAATTTATATCTATTAAAAATAATTTTAGAGTTGGAGAAGTCTTGAGTATTGTTTTAGATATAGAAGAGAAAAGAAAAATGAAAATTTCTACACCAGATTTAAATAATTTATTAAAAAGGATTATTTCACATTATCCACCCCCTTCAACTAAAGGTAAAGAAATTAAATTGAAGTATATTGTCCAGGTTAGTACCTCTCCTCCATTATTTGCAATTTTTTCTAATCATCCTAATTTAATTGGAATTTCATATAAAAGATATATTGAAAATCAGATTAGAGAATTTTTTGATTTTAAGGGAGTGCCAATTAGAATTTCCTTTCGTAAAAATAAAAGTTAATTATTAATAAAAATAATGGAACAATAATTAAGCATGCTTAGTTATTAAATTAGTATTTGTTTTTTCTTAGGTATTATTTTTATATTATTTGCTCTATTTATAAAAGAATTGACGCGGGGTGGAGCAGTCTGGTAGCTCGTCGGGCTCATAACCCGAAGGTCATAGGTTCAAATCCTGTCCCCGCTACAAAAAATACCGTATAATAGTGTGCGCGGTAAAGTGTCTGATGAGGAGATACTTAAAGGGGATCATCATGATCCCCTTTTTTATTTTAGTATTGTTTTGTATTTTAAATCTATGAAAAGTATTATTTTGTTAATTAATGTAATTCTTTATGGAAATAGGTAAGTGTTTAATCTATATAGGTTTTACAATTTCAGTATTGGGTTTGATTTTTTTTATTTTTGGAGATAGATTGGGTTTTTTAGGTAATTTATTTGGTGATTTAAAATATGAGTCTGAGAATATAAAAATTTTTTTTCCATTTACTAGTATGCTGATAATTAGCATAATCTTTTCAATAATAATAAATATTATTTCAAAATTTTTCAGATAGGTCATTTCTTCTTCTAAATTTTGCTAACATTTTAGGCAATAAATTTCTTATATTATACATTCAAATAGAGAGAGGATTTCATTGGCTAAGTGGGATAAAGATTTATTCATTAAAACTATAAAAGAATCTTGTCAAACTAGAATTTCTAATATAGTCGTAGATTTAGTTAAATTTACTGAAGATGAAGCTGATTCAGTTTCATGGGGTCGCGGTGAAGGATATGGTACCATGACTTTCAAATGTAAAAGTATAGATTATGGTCTTATACCCTTGTTTCATTTAACATCAAACGGTCAAATAAAATTTCCACTCAATCTCCTCAAGCAAAAAATAAGCAAAAAAGAAATAATTAGAGAGTATCAATTAAAGCTTGAATCAAATTTTATGATGTATTTCGATGAAGAGGTATATCCTACTGATATATTTTATACGATTGACGAATTATTCGTAATGCAAATCGAAGTTCAAAAATTCATACTTACAATACAGGGCTTATCTGCTAGGCTACATCAGTAAATAGATTAAATGAAGGAATTACTTGTTATATTTTTCAGTGGAATATTTACAAGTATAATTTTACCTAGTGAATTTAGTGATTCAGAAGAAAACTTAAGGAATTCTCCTCCTGAGATTCAGCAAATTGGTAACCAGACCGTTACAGAGGATCAAACCTTCATTTATAATGTTATTGTTTCTGATGATGATAATGATTTAATACAATATTTTTTAAATATTGATGGTAATGGAAATGAATCAATAAACCAACAAGGTCTTTTAACAATTGTGCCTAATCTTAATTTTAATGGGATTATTCAAGTTGAGGTAATTGTTTCAGATGGAACTGAAACTGATTCAGAAATTTTTAATTTAGAAGTAACTGAGGTAAATGATGATCCTATATTGGAATTTATAAATAACGTTAGCTATCTCGAAGACGAATCTCAAATAATCACAGTTAATGCAACAGATATTGATAGTAATGATTTATTTTATAATTGTAATCCTATTAGTGCAAATATTAATTGTTCTGTGAATCAAAATAATATTACTTTTACGTCTCCTCAAAATTTTAATGGGACCGAATCTGTTAATATCTCTGTGTCCGATATTCAGGGTGGATCGGATAGTCAGATAGTTCAAGTTAGTGTTATTGCAGTTAATGATAATCCAATTTTAGAAAATATTGATAATGTCTCATTTATTGAAGATCAATCGGTAATTATAAATATTTCAGCAAATGATATTGATGGAGATAATCTTAGTTATGGATGCAACTCATTAGGTAATATTAACTGTAATGTTAATGGGAGTCAGCTTACTTTGTCTTCTTCAGCTAATTATTTTGGAACTGAATCAATTGAAATTTTTGTTCAGGATGGAAATGGTGGAAGTGATACTCAAAACATTAATGTTACTGTAACTCCAGATAATGATGCTCCTGTTTTAGATTTTATTCCGAATTTGAGTTATCAAGAAGATGAAAACCCTGAAATTATTATTCTAAGTGCAACGGATATTGAAGATGATTTTTTGACTTATGCTTGCAATCCTCAAGGTAATAATATAGGGTGTTCTATTAATGGTAGCCAGCTCACAGTTTTCTTTCCAGAGAATTATAATGGTTCAGAAATTATAACTATTACTGTAAGTGATTCAAATTTATCAGATTCTCAGGATGTTACTGTTACAGTTAATTCAGTTAATGATTCTGTACAACTTATTCAGAATATAAATGATATTTCTGTAAATGAGGATAGTAATGCTATTACGATTGATTTATCAAACCATTTTGATGATATTGAAGATGGTCCAAATTTGAGCTATTCATTGATAAATTTAGGTGATCTTGAAACTGTTATATCCACTTCATTTATCGGTACTGATTTGACTATTAGTTTTAATACTAATAAGCATGGTTTGGGTAATCCAATATTAAGAGCATGTGATAGTAGCTTAGATTGTTATGAAGAACAGTTCCAAATTGTTGTAATTTCTATTAATGATCAACCAAATTTGAATAATATACCTGCACCTCCATCAACTATTGTAATTAATAGGGAATACTCATTTTTAATAGATCCATCCAGTGCTGACGTTGATGATATCCAGTTTGATTTTTCTATAGCTTCACAGCCTGGAGGTGGAAATAGTTCAATAGAAACAACTGCAAATAATCAGTATGCTAATTTTTTATGGTATCCAAATACACTTGGAAACTTCAGTATTACTATTAAACTCATTGATTTTAATAGTGAAAACGGAGTTAATGGAACCCAACAGGATACATATACCTGGAATGTAGAAGTTATAGATGCAAATAATAATAACCCTCCTGAAATTGCAAATATTGATAATCAAAATGTAGATGAGGATGGTGTTTTTATATTATCATTAGATATTACAGATGTAGATGATAACATTGCAGATTTAAATGTTAATGTTTATGATGAATATACACAGCACATTTCATATGGAACCTCTTTAGAAGCTAACTTTATTAATGGTGAGTGGGTTTTGTCAATTACACCTGAGGCTGATTGGAATGGTGATGTAAACGTAATCGTATCTGTTTCGGATCAGTCTAACTCTTCTAGTAAAGAATTTTTGCTTACAGTTAATCCAATAAATGATACACCTAGTTTTGAATTTATTGATGATTGTGAAATACAATTTAATGAAGATAGCTCTATTGTATATGATTTATACATATCTGATATAGATTCACATGAATATTATAATGTTAATCCTCAACAAACAATTAGTTACATTTTGACTCCTGTTGGTAATGAAATCTCAGGAGATATATTAAATGACCAAATTTTATTTCAGAATGAAACTAATTTTTATGATGAATCTAATGATTTAAATCAGATGACTTTTATATCTATTGAAGATTTTAAGGGAACACAAGTTTTTAATTTAACATTAACTGATGATTCTGGAACATCAAATGACACTTACTCTCAAGATTTCATTGTATGTGTAAATAATATTAATGATCCACCAATACTTGATTTTATTGATAATTTATCTTTTGATGAGGATACTATATCTAGTACTTTAGTTGTTAATGCAGTTGATGATGTAGTAAATCCATTATATTCTGATAGTGATATTAATTCATTTTTTTATGAATGTAATCCATATGGAGTAAATGTTGGATGTGAAGTGAATGGTACTGATATCATTTTTTCAAATATTACAGAACATTTTTTTGGCAGTGCAGATTTTCAGATCGTTGCAAACGATGGTGATGGGGGTCAAGATTCCCAAGATATAACAGTTACTGTTAATCCGATAAATGATGCACCTGTTTCAAATGATTTTTCAACATCCACAAGTGAAGATACCCCATCAACTTTTAGTTTATCAGCAACTGATATTGAAAATTATGACTTAACATATTATTTAATTGAAAATGGATTTGCTCCGGCTAATGGAAGTATTATCAATAATAATGATGGAACCGTAACATATAACCCGAATCAAGATTTTAATGGTATTGATAGTTTATTTTTTAAAGTAGAAGATAATGATATTGATTCAAATAATAATCTTGAATCAAATGAGGCAAGAGTTTTAATAACTATTAATCCAGTTAATGACCCCCCAGTTTTAAGTTTAGATAATCTCACAAGTTTTTCATTTGATGAAGATGAAGTAGATGTTAGTTTAAGAACTTTTTCAGTTGATGTAAGTGATATTGATTTAGAAGATGAATTTAGTTTTACATGTAATCCTCTTGGTTTTAATTTATCATGTGATGTTGAAATTGTAGATTCCACACCTGTTGATGGAGGTCAGGCAAATATTATAGTAACATCTCCTTTAAATTTTAACACTTTAAATGGTTTAGAAACTGTTGAAATAACAGTTTTTGATGGCTCTGGAGGTCAAGATTCACAAACTGTTGAGATTACAGTAAATCCAGTTAATGATGCTCCAACAGCTATTGATAGCGCTGAATCTACTGATGAAGATACTCAAGTTACTATTTCATTTAATGGTGAAGATGT
>CETL01147612.1_pt1 | contig 31027 bp, 29 predicted proteins | sample 356371 | NCBI WGS metagenome assembly CETL01 (sample SAMEA2622518, study PRJEB7988) | marine metagenome | biome: marine biome (ENVO:00000447); feature: surface water layer (ENVO:00002042); material: "saline water (ENVO:00002010), including plankton (ENVO:xxxxxxxx)" | depth 5 m | reverse complement strand
GGCTTTGTCAATTTTCATTCTGACATCATCTAAATCCATTAATACAGACAACCTGTACTTTGTTCTGTTATCTGCATTCTTAAATTTAGACGCTAGGTCTGCATATCTATTTACTGGATCTCGGTCTGGGAATATTCTTTGAAACAAAGGTATTAGATCAGGATCTATAGCAGCCATATCAACAGCCTTTGATCCATCTGCACCTTTACCCATACCGAACCATCTTTGGATAACTTCATTAATGACTCTACCCATTCTCTTCCACATACTAATGACATCTGCCTTGCCACCAGCTTTGTTTTGAGCAATAGCATATTGAACAAATTGTTGAGCAAAGAATTCAGAAGGAGATGAAAGTTCATTCCCTATAGATGGATCGCCTGGTAATCTTCTTTTTAAAGCATCAAAGTCTACACCCTCATCAACAACATATTTAGCCATAGTGTTCCAGAAATGTTTCTTTTGACTTGCATCTAATACATTAGCATAAGCCCAATGACCTAACTCATGCATTACAGTTATTCCTGGAGGTACACCATTTTTTGTTATATTTGTTAAATCAATACCAATAAGATTTTGCATACCAGATTCTTGAGTTCCAGTTCCAAAGTATGCACCAGCAGTATCTGAACTTTTTATTATTCCAAAGTTAGGAGATGCTGCATCCATTTCTGATCCAGCCATTCTAGACATAGTCATTAGGACAGCATTAATGTCTGCTTGGTTTACATTACCAGCAGTCATTATAGTAGATAATTTTTGGAAGGATGTCTCTCGTGAACGATTAGGTAGCTTAACACCTCTTGGAACATGACGCTCAACAATGCCATTTAGCAAATCAAGCTGCCTCATTACTCGTTGTACATCATCTTTTGATGTCAACTTAGCCCATGGAGTTCCTTCTAAAACTTCAATACTTCTTAATACATCACCAACAGTTGAGTGATTAGCTCTAAAATCTGGATCATCTGGTATAAGTTTTTTATCCAAAGCAATTTTACTTGCTCTTTGTAGACCAACTGGTCCTGGCTCTGTTGATATACTATCGTCTAATGAAGACTTTTTAGACGGGGTCTTATCTAGTTTTCTGTAAGCTTGACCAATATTTTGTAATGGTTCAAAACTATTTAACTTATCTAAAGGTCCCTTAGCTGACGAATCAACATGACCAATAATAAACTCTTGTTTAGATTGTCTTTTTAAAACATCTTGAACAGATGATCCATCTAATTGCTTTTGGCTTGGTGTTCTTACTGTATTCGCATACTCACCAGTTGCTAAATAAATACTTAAAGATCTACCCTTTGGTATCTTAGGCAAAAACTGGCTTAAGTATGTATCAAGTCTAGGGTCATCATATTTTTCTACATCTGTAGCATTGTCTACACCATCTTTTGTTGGGTTTGTTTCTGGCTCTTCTACAGCTCCTTCATAGGTATTAGTTTTAGTGTGATCTTTTCTACGGAAATGTTTAGTAGAACCTGGACCAGACAGATTAGATGTAGCAAGCTTGCCTTTTCTTCCAGCAGATAAAACTTGTGCTTCAAACATAACTGGAAGATTTCTTTTTAAGAAATCAGAACTTTCATACCTTTGTATACCATCTAGTTCATTAGAGTGGACTTCTAATATGTCCCCTCTTTTCATAATTCTACCTATTCTTTTTCCTAGGAAGAATACATTTTGTGCATCAGCTACATTGTCTATGTTCTTTATTTGAAAATGATTGTTTACATCAACTTCATATCCCTTGAAGTCAATTACATCTGGCTTATTTCTACCAACAGGTTTTGTTGTTGGTGATTCTTTACCCATATCAATAAGCCTAGACATTATAGATCTAACACCTAGGTCATAATCTTCTTTAGATATATTACCAGCATTGAAGTCTAAAGCTATTTCAGTAAGCTCATCCTTCATCTTTGCTTGTATTGATTCTGAGTTTAAATCTTGGTCAAGTATTTCTGTAGATATTTCTTCATCTTCTGCGTCTATTTTCTTTCCTGTATAATCTTCAATACTTCGCTTGGCTGCTGCTTCATCTTCAGCTACACCTGCCATGTGTGCTTTTTTATAATTAGCTAAAGCTTTCTTATTTAATCTTCCGCCTTTAGGATCACCACCTAACTCTCTTATCTTTTTCTTGAGAAGATCTTTTTGTTGTAAGGCTGTCTTCTTTGCTAGTTCATTTAGAGAAGTGCTTTCATTATTATTTAATTCTCTTATCCTTGCGTTAATTTCTCTTAAGTCTCTTTGTAGAATTGCTATATTATAATTTTTGCCTGTCTTGTATATTAAGACTTCATTAGATGCTTTTTCTTGTTGAGTTGAGTTAGTGAATCTTTTTCTAAGACTCATTAAATCTTTTCTGATTTCGTCATATGTTGTAGTTACTTTTTTAATATTGTCAGCTGGTAGATCTTCTGTTGATGCATATATTCTACCAGTTACTTCATCAGCTGCACCCGTTGAGCCTTCTGCTACTACTTTTCTTTCGTAGACATTACCACTTATTTGCTCATATTTATTTTCAAATACTTCAGACTGACTTTTTTTGACCTTGTCTATAACCTTGTCATCAGTGACAAGTGAGTATACCCAAAAGTTAGTTCCATCAGAGTTGCCTGGAAACTCTTTTAATACTTTGTCTTTTGTAATATTTATAGTTCTTAGAGGTAAACCACCACTTCCACCTAGCCAAGTTACTCCAGCTTCTCTTTGTAGTTCAGAGTTTAATTGTTCAAGTTCATTACCAGTAATGTATTTGCTATCACCTCTTTTTAGAGCTTGTATGCTTCGGACTAATTTACTTATAGCTTCATTAATAGCTAAAACTTCTTTGACATACATGCCATATGGTTGGTTTTCTACTCTCTTGCCGTCTACAACAGTAGTTCTCTTTTTAGTTTTTATTCCTGTATTTGCGTCTATGTAAGAAAACTTTTCTAAATCTGGTGTGCTACCAGTATCGTTTTTTGAGTCTATCTTAGCTTGTAGTAAAGCTTCTTCTGCAGCTGCTGTTCCAGTATATACTTCACCATTCTTTTTATATTTTTCTAACAATGGTCCATCAGTTAAACCATACCTATTTGCTTTTCTTAATAAATTTTGTATTTTACCATTTCTATCTTTACCAAGACTTACTGATGTAGACACATCAACACTTGTTTTACCACCTGCATCTTTTTGAGGTTTTACATCAAACACTTTATCACCAAGTTGTCTTCGTGCTCTAACTTGGTCTACTTTCATTTGAATTACTTTTCTGATTGCTTCAGTATTAAATTCTCTGCCTGGTTTATTCATACCATTAGCAAATATTGCAGCAGCCTTTTCTATTGCAACTTTTTCTAAATCAGTAAAGTCAGCTAGATCTATTCCAGATAATATAGTTTTAACATCTGGAGATTTTTGTATTCTTTTAACACTTCCTGTTTCGTTGTATAAAGCTCTAGTTAATGCAGGAATTGCTTCTGGGTAGAATTGTTGTATTGTTTCTAGTACATGCTCTAATGGAGAATTAGGCATATCAAAATTAGTTACCTGAAGTAAACGAAGTGCATTCGTTTCATCGTTGATAGCTCTTTCATAAGCATTAATTATTAATGATTTTGATTCTTCGGAAATCCTTGGATCACCATTTAAGATTCCCATAAAGGTATCTCTATTATAAATACCTCTTAGAGAAAAAGCATCTTCAGGATCTAATATCATATCAGCTATGTGTTGAACACCGATGTCCCCAACATAGTCATCAATTCTATTTTGTAGTGCTATAAGTCTTGCTTGTTTTCTTTCATACTTTTGATTTTTAACTAAATCTGATACCTCTTTCCTAAATTTAGCAGCCTCTGCTTTCATATCAGCAGGGTCAAACATATCGTATATAAATCTAATTGCTCCCTTATCAGTATTAATAACATCAGGACGATTTGGATTAAACTGAGGATCGCTTGCTAAAAGCTCTTCAGCTTGGTTCATTCTATCTGATACTGTTATAGGCTCTGGTTTTAGATCAGCTTTAGGTTTATCAGGATCTACATCTTGTTCATTTAAAATGTCCTCTGCTTCTTGAGCACGACCTTCTTTTCTAGCTTTGTCTGCTTGTAAAACTTCTTCTGATTGTTTTTGTTGTTCTGCATTAATAGCATCATCAGTCTTTGCTATTTTTTCGTTTTCTAATTTAGTTAACTTCCCTTCAGCATCTTTAATTTTTACATCAAGTTCTTTAATATCATCTTCGTAAGACTTGGCTTTGGTTTGCTGTTCCTCACTAAGTTCTTTGCCTTGCTTCTGTAGTTTTGCACGATATTCTTTTTGTCTTTTAGTTTTAATCTTTTCTTTTCTTAGTTGGTTTAAACTGTCAGTAATTTCTTCTGCAGTCTCAGTTTTTACTTCTGGCTCAGTAGGATTTACTTCATCAGGCTCCTCGCCAAGTATTTCTTTTTCTGCTTGGTTAGGAGTTTCGTTGCCGTCTACGGCTTGTGATTTGTTTACAGTTAAATTACCTTCAGCGTCTAATCTTGTGTTGATATTATTTAATGACAATAACTTTTCAATCATGCCATTATCATCAGCACTTTGGTAAGTTTTTAAGAAGTTACCGATTTGTGCTCTAATACTTGCAGCTTCTTGTCTGTTTTTATTTGCTTGTGATTGTTGAGCTTGTATATCTTCAGGAGTTTTCTGACTTCCTATAGTATCCTCTAACCTTTGAGCTTCAACTTCCAATGCTGTGGCTCTGTCCATACCAGTTCTTGTTTGATTTAAATTATCTAGAACTGCACGAACCTTTTTAAGCTCCTGCATTTTTGCAGGATCCATATCTGGAAAGTTATCTGCATTAAGAAACTCATCTAAGTTTCTAGTCTGATTTTTATTTACATTTGGTATATTACCACTAACTAATTGATCATATTTTGTTCTATCACTTTTAGCTAATTCATCTAATAATCCTTCATGTATTCTTTCAACCTGAGGTTTGATTTCCTGGTCTATAAGATTACCGATGATATTATCATTCTCTGCTGAAGGAGCTTTTTCAAAACTGTCTATAGCTTCGTTAAGATCATTTGTTTGTTGAGCTTTTAATGCTTCTTGGACATCTTTGTTTTTGTTTATATAGTCTTGACTAAAATCAAGTTTACCATCAGCACCTCTTGCTAAGTTCCTTCTAAAGAAAGCACCACCAACTCCACCAAATAGTCCGCCTAATGCTCCGCCTGCAGCTCCACCTATTGCAGCTGAACCAAACATTCTTGTTTTACTAAAGTCGTCCTGTACTCCTATACCTATATCTCTATATTGTTCAGAGGCGTTATATCCAGCTTCAATACCAGCACCTAAACCAGCTTCAACAAGTGCACCTTTTTTAGCACCTTCTTTTATAGCACCACCAAGCATACTTTTGCCTGCAGCCCTAGCGGCAAGTGCACCACCTTTTGCATATGCACCACCAATTCCAAATCCAAGTAAGTTTACAGAATCAGCTAAAGCCTTACCTACATTGGCAGCAAGTCCTTCCATACCAGTACCGCCATGTTCATAGAAGTTAGGTAAAGCATCGTAAACTCTTTCTAGTCTTGCTAGCCTTGCCTTTTGTGCCTCAGTAGCACTACCTGCTGTAGTGTAAATAGCTTCTTTAGCCATACTAGTAACATTCATGGCTTTCCAACCACGGTCACTATAAAATTCTTCAACAGCTTCTTGAGGGGAGGAGAATGTTATTCCATCTCTTTCTAAAAAGAAATCGTACACATCCTGTATAAATTCTTGATTTTGTAAAAGATCTAATGCATCGGTTTTACTAATTTCGCCAGCTGCATACCCTAAGACACCAGATGTATCTCCAGGTGTTGGCATAGTCAGATCAGCATAATTCCTAGCTTTAAGGGCATTCCTTAAATCGCTATCATTGGGTGTTGCTGAATAGCCTAAATTTTCTAAATCGTTTTTGTTTTCTTCTGCCATGTTTTCGGTACTCCAGTTTCCGATAACTTATATTATTATATTGTTAGTGTTCCGTCATCCTATATGGTTGGATCTAATAAAGTTCCAAAAATTTGTTTGTTTTGTAAAATAGTATTTATATATTGCTCAAGGTACATTCTAAATTGCACTGATGTATTTTTCTTTCCGAAAGCACCACTCTTGGTATTATATATAAATGCATTTTGTTGTTTGTTAATAGCACTCATATGTGTTGGAAACTCACTTAAGAATTCGTCTACCAAACCACCCCTAGTAGCTCCTGTATTATTTAAAATAGTTACCTTGTTCATAATGTTTCTTAATGTTTTGTTATCACTAGAAGCCTCAACATCAAACATCAAGCCATTCATCATAGCGTTTATAACATGGTCTTGTTTAGTACTAGGTAATTTATCAAATGACTCAACATCTTGTAGACCATGCATAGCGTAGATGTCTCTAAATAAAGTAAAGAACGGTGTGTTCTCTCTGCTTGGCATATTAGGGTCATTTGTAGAGCTTAGGTGAGCACCTATATCTGCAAACTTAGGATTAATAGTTATTGTATCTGCTGATGGGTCAACAACAAAGAAAGACATATTGTTTGGACCAATTGGCTCTATATTCATTAGTGAAGTGCTAAATGCTTTGTTTTGCTTAGCTGCATTTATTGTTTGAGCAGTTTGTTTTAAGTTTCCTTTGTAGCCTGCTATATTTATTGGCAAGTTCATAGAGTTAGTAAATTTATTACTAGTTCCTGTAGGTGTTATATTATTTATTTTTTCTATAGACTCTTTACTTAACAAGTGATCAATATGACCTAATAAGTATTCTCTATACTCTCTGATGTTTTTTACTGTTACTTCCTGACCAGTTTCATAATGTATAAATGTTTTTTCTATAGGAAACTGTTCATTAGTAGCATCTCCAAAAGCACCTAGGTTATAACCAGTTAAATCTCTACTTACATCTTTTCTTAGTCTAATAAGATTATCTTTATATTTTTGAAGCAGTACGGCTACAGATGGATCGCTCCAATTTGTAACTGTTTCACCATCAATTGTTATTGATGTTTTAGAATCTTCAGGTAGAGCGGTTAGGAGATCAGTTATCTGAGTCATATATTTTGATATGTTCTCGTCTACTATTGTACCATAATCTTGTATACTAGAGTTAGGTGGTAATCCTTCTGTAAACAGATCTTTATACGCAGCTTTTATAGTTGATTCTGCTTCTTTGTATCCTTGTAGACCTACTTGAGCTGCAATTTCTGTTGCAGCCATATTTGAATCTATAGTTCCGTTCTTTAATTGCTCCATCATGCCGTCTAAAGAATTTTTTATTGCCGACATTTTTTCCATAGGCAAATAATATTTACTAGCTAAGGTTCCAAAAACACTTGCCGTTGGTGTTTCTGGCATTAGGTATGGATTATCACCTTTATCTGCATCTGTACTACCAAACTGAGAAAAATATATTTGAACATTGGATTGTGATTTATCTACAGTAACATTTTCTGCCACGAATGTTTTAGTAGACTCTAAACCTTTTGCTTCTGCGTTAGAATAATTTTGAGCATAGTTTAATCTTTGCCAAGCGTTGTAGTCTTTGTATCCAACTATTTCTGAAATCTTTGGATTAATAATTCTCACACCAGGATTAGCTTCATCTTTAATAAATAAATCACCACTAAAACCTAATTTTTGAGCTGTCTCTTGATAGACTTTCTCCCATGTTCCACGAGCAAGCTTTACATTTCCACCTTTTGCCGCTTCCTTGTATTCCACCCATTTAGGGTTTTCATTGAAAAGTTTTTCAAACTCTGCTGCTGCGGCAGCACCGTAACTTTTTTTATTATTTTTAAAATGATTTTCAACGCTAGTAATCATATTATTAATATCAGCATCAGTTATATTAACATCTTGTATTCCTTGAGATCTAAAAGCGTTTTTAGCAAACTCTCTTTTTGCAGCATCATCCATTTGTAAAAAATTAAAATATCTTTGTACATTGACACCTTCAGCGAATAGAGTGCCAAGATAACTTGATGTTGCAGTAGCAGTTTTATTTTTGTTTGCAGCTTTTAGTTTAGTAATAAGTCCGTTTCTTACATAAGCTGGACTATTGGCATAGTTTTGTAAGATGTCTGCTTCAGTAAAATTACTATTAGTAAAAGAATCTGAAGTAAAAATAGTATCTATTTTTTCTCTTCGTTTTCTTTGTTGTATATCATGCCATTGAGATTCATCATCCCAACCCATGTCAGAAAATATTTTCATATTTTTTTCAACATCGGGACCAAGAAAACCTTTTTCACTAGTTATGTTTCTTTTCCAATCTTCAAATGTTCCCTCTGTGCTAATAGAACTTTCCAAAGCTTTTTTTCTAGTTTCTATAGCTTGTACATTTTTAGTAGCTTGAGCAAGTTGATCATCAAATACATTTTGATTATGCTGTTGATGCATTTTCTCAATCATGCCATCACTAGCAAGTGAATTACTATAAAGGTAATTACCTCCAGTTATCTCATATCTTTGATTTTCTAAATCAGTTATAGATAATGCACGACCAGCTTTTCTTTCTGCATCCATAAAAGCTTGAAATGCATCTCTGTTCTTTTTTCTTTTTTCTATATTGTGCTGTTCTGCATCTCGCAGATTTTGTGACAGACCGAATCCAAAACTAAGTGCCATAATTAAGTCGTCCTCTGTTCTGTGCCATCTGGTAAATAAATAATTGGATTACCATACATGTCAGTTGATGGTCTATCGTCTGCTATAGTTCCGCTACCTACAATAGTGCTATCAGCTGTTTTGTTAGTATTATTAGGACCCGTTATAGTTTTTGCCAGGTTATCTAATGTCCTTGAAAAAGAAGTGTTAGATGCTGATGTAGATTTCATAGCAGTATCAAACATACTTGAAAGGGTTGTGCCTGAGCCAGTATATGCAGTTTGAGTTGGGCTATATAAACTCTTCTCCATACCAAACTGAGCTTCATAAGGTTGTGTAAACTGCTTCATAAATGCAGCTCTAGAAGCTTGGTCTAAGTTCATTCTTTCACTAGCAAATTTAAGTGCGTTTACTTTTGCTTGCATATCAGCTTTTTGCAACTCAGGTGCGTACTTAGCAATTACATCTGCCTGAACTTTATTTTCTAAAGTTGTAGAATCAGCACCACCTAGTTTAGCTAAGTTAGCTGCTTGTGCTTTACTTGCTGTAAGTTCTGCTAATTTAAAAATATCAGTCCTATAAGCATTAGAAAAATCAAACATATCACGCATAATATCTTCTTTGCTTGGTGTATAAGGCACACCTAGATATTGGTTAACTTGTTTAATAGCTTCTGATAAATTAGCTGATTGAGTTAAAAGTCTATCTCTTAATGCTCTTTGATCTGCATCTCTTCGTAGAGCAAGGTTTTGTTTGAACTTAAGATCTGCACCCTGTTGTCTAAAAATGTCTTGAAGTTGTGCACGATCTTTAGCTTGAGCGGAGTAATCACTAACAGCATCATAACCGCCACCAAGTATAGACGCTGTAACAGGGTCCATACCCATCTTGGTACCTATGCTTGCAAATACACTTCCGAAACTCATCTGTTATCCCTCCTATGCAATAATAATTCCGTTTCCAAATCCAGTTCTCCTATTTACCAAATTAGAAGATATTGGTCCTCTAGCTACAAATGGAGCGTTAGGATCATTTGGAACGAAAGAGATAACCTGTTCTTTCCTCTCTGTTGTTGGAACAATATAGTTTACATCTGGTGCTACGCTTTCAGTTGGAGAAATCGGTGGCACATTTGGATCTGTTTGTAAATCTGGGTTTGTTGTTGGAGTAGGCATTGTACCTTGCTCTGGAGTATATGTTGGTCCAAGTGTTGTAGCTAATTGACCTTCTCCAGATAATAAAGCTCGTCTACCAAAACTTGTTTCACCAGTTCCTACTTCACCACCAAATGTTTCTTCAGCTGTCATCTGTGATGGAACTTGACCTGACTCTGGTAATGTTCCTTCACCCGTTGCAAGAGTGTCCCTTCTCTCCATAGACGGGTCTGTTCCTGGTGCTGTTACATTAGTTCCTACAAAAGATCTATATGTTGGGCGTTCTGGTTTCTTACCTCCAGGATATAATATATCTCCTGATTTACCCATAGCTGAATATTTTCTTGCTTCTTCTGGATTTGCAATAATTGCTTGTAGACGAGTTCCAGCAGTCAATGGATTTAGTCCCATTGTAGAGCCATACTCTGATTCATTTACTACTTGTTTATTTCCTAACAGATCGGTGTACTCAACTTGGTTTACAACTTGAGGAGCACCTCCGCCGCCTCCGCCGCCACACATATTATTTGCCCTCCATAATTAATTTGTTCATATTAAAACCTTGTATAGACTCCCTTACCAAAACCTTGCCGTCTTTTATTGTCATCATCTTGTGAAAAGCCTGGGTAATTGATGTCATTTTTTGTAGTTCCTATTATATTATTTGTACCTATTGTACCTATATCCCTGGTTTTTGTAGTCCCTGTCTCTCTATTTGTGTTGGTCATATTGTCAATTGCGGTACCTACGAAGTTTTGAGAGAATCTTGGGCTTTCTTCCATAGCCTTTCTCATACCTACTTCTCGTGCTCTGCTTAATCCATAAGCCATATCAGCACCTAAAGCCATTTTACCAAATGTTTTTTGTAAACCTACAGCACCTGCCGCTTTACCACCAATAGGTCCAGTTAATACATTATATGCTGTTTCTTTTACAGGTGTTCCTATTTTAGACTCTGGGTTTAAGAAACCAATAACACCTCTTGCAACATCTACACCTAAACCAAGCATAGGATTAGCCATATACATAGCTGTTCTTGCACCTTGTTCTAATAAAGCACCACCAACCCTATTATCCTTGGCTGTATCCGAACCATTCACATTCGTCATAAGATTTGTAGTTCCTTTAGCTATATTTGTTCCTGGATAATTTTTTGGAGCTTGTGTAGGATTACCAACTGGATCAAGTCTCTCTTGGACTATATCTCCAGGGTTGTACCCTGTCATAGGATTGTCATTTTTTTTAAATACAGCCGTTTGATTTTGTTTTTCATCATCATTACTAGCTGATCCACCACCGCCACACATTATAGTATACCCTTCTTGTAAATTGCTCCTTGTTTTTTATATCCCATTCTTTCCATAACTCTATCATATTGAGAAGTAGGTGACCCTCCATAGGTCACAGAATAATTTACTTCTTTGCATCCTTTTTCTTTCGCCCACTTTTCAAAGTCTTTGAGTAACTTGAAACCTGCAAGCTGACTACTTTGATCAGTAAAGAGTAACTCTTCTTGAGCCAAGAGATCGTTGCCCCATAGATAGTTTGTAATGTATCCAAGAAGGTAGCCCATAGGGTATAAGCCATTCTTTTTGTATACTCTAAAATATTTGTGAGGGTTTCCACAAAACTTGCTCGCAAATTCTCGTACCACATTTTCATCGTAGTGAGTATCTTTGTATATACTTGTTTCGTGCATCTCTTTAGCGAGAGGTAATAATGTTTCAATGTCTGCATATGTTCCATCCTGTATATTCATTTTAATAAAACGCTAATCCAAAACCACCACGACCTCCAAGAGAGAATCCTCTATCAGCCTTGTAGACAGCGTTACCAAATGTTCCAAACCTTTCTTCTCGTGGCTCACCACTTCTATCAGTAAACCTACGGAGATAATCTATTCCAGCTAGTTCTCGTGGTCTAGCTAAATCACCATATATACTTTTACCTGTTCCCATAGCAGGACCAAGATTACTTCCTAAATATTGTGGTGAACCCGCAGCACCTAAGCCTAAATTAAGTGTAGACCCAGGTAGTTGTACTCTTGGCACAGTCATACCTGATGTATTTTCAAAATAACTTGGGACTTGAGGTGGATCCATAACTGTTCCTAACATAGTTCCTAAACTACCACCCAAAGAACCACCAGCTACTGCACCTAAGTTAGCACCTGATATTGTTGAACCAATGCCCAGAGGTATTTTGCCTACAAGATTTGATGTTGTAGCTGCAAAACCGCTAGCATTACCTGCTGCTGATTGAAGTAATCCTTGGTTTGTTATGTTAGCAACTGGACTTACATTAGCAGGAATTTGGTATCCAATATTACCTGCTGCTGTTGTTGTAGATGTTCCTACACTAGATAAGTCTACTACATTACCTCCGCTAACAACTTGCATATCTCCAGGGAATACACCCATTTCAGCACCTTTAGGAACAGTTGTTGTTCCCATAAGTTTTCCACCAATATAAGAACCTGCTGCAGTTCCTGCTGCATTCATTAATGCCTGTCCCCAAGTACCTCCCGCACCTTTCGTGGCTAAACCAGATCCAACAGAAGCACCTATGGTAGCTGCAGTTCCTGCAGATACTGAAGCAGGTAATAGATAAGGTGCTGCCAAAGCAGCGGCTGCAGTTACAGCGATTCTACCTATTGGACTTTTAACAATCTTTTTGAATATTTTAGATATGCCTTTAAATATCTTACCGAAGAAAAAGTGTTGAGGACTATTAGGATTCATTGGGTCATAATTACCCATCTCTGATCCTGCAAACATAGCCATTGGATTACCACCTTCTTTGATGGTCTTTAACATTAACTGTGCAAGTAATGCTTGTCCTTCTTTGTCTTGAAATACTTTAGGATGTACTACAAATTCGCCTGGTTCTAGCTTTGCATCAATAGTATCTTTACGAGCCATTTGGTCAAACTCTCGTTTTGCAACAAAGTCTTTTTGATCAAATCCTCCATAGTCGTTTACATAATCTTTAAATGCCATAATATCACCTTATACTGATAGTGTAGCCGCAGCTATACCAACCTCCAAACTGTTTGCTCCAGAAGTATTTGTTACTACTAACTCTAGTCGTCTACCAGTTGTTGTTCCATCAATCTCAATTGTAGTAGGCATATTGACAGATGCTCTAGTAGTAGAAGAAGAGAATGTACTTCCAATTGTAGAACCGTCTACAGATAACTGAATAGTGCAAGTGCCTGCTGCAAGTTTATGGGTGATACCATCTAGTCTTAGTTTTTGTTTCCAAATATTAGAAACAAAATAAGTTTTATTAGTTACATTAACAGAAGCATCTTCATGCACACTAAAGAAAGATATTGTAGATGTTGCAAAGATATCTGGTAATTGGTTAGTAGGTATCTTCGCACTACTATCTAATGAAGCAACACCATTAACTGCACCTCTATCTGTTTTAGGTAACACTGAAGATAAATCTAGTGTACCATATTCTAATGCCGTACCAGTTCCATTAACACGCACATATTGTGATGCGTTGGAAGCCAAGAATGTAGGTAGTGAGCTTTCTGGTGATGTTTCTAACCACTGAGTACCAGTGTAAAACTTTAAAATATTAGGGACCTGTGATGTATCAAGCCATAAATCTCCTGTTATAGATCCTGAAGGTGTTGATATACCAGCAGTTATATTAGCTTTGTTTGCAAGACTTGTAGATAGTTGATTAACTTTGTTCTGAGGTATCTCATTATTAGCTATGTTTAGTTTTGAAAAATTAATAAATCCTTGTGCGTTTGTATATTCATCTTCAAACATCAAACCAGCAATTGTTTTTTGTGCTTGGTTTTCAACAGTAAGAACTACAACTTTATCATTAGCAGATAATGAGCTTGTAAATGTTATTGTTGCTGTTTGAGGTGAGTTAATATAATCAGCACCACCACCTGGCTCTTGTAAAATACCATTCTTCCATATCAATAATGTTTCATCACTTGAGTGAACAAATGCTACTGAGTTAGTAGATGTTGATACTAATGTATCTTGTCTACGGAAGTTAGTTACTGATTGTGAACGAACGCTGTAAATTGAATACTTATCATTTAGTGCCGTGCCAGTTGCAGTAGATATTGTAATTGTATTGGCTGCAGTGTTCGTTGTGTATTCAGCTGCAGATCCAGTTGTAGCTAACGATAGTAAAACACCATTTTTGTAGACAACAACATCTTCTGTATTTTGATCAAATGTATATGAAAGGACATTAGCAGTTGATGATATTGCTGCAAGTGTTGAAGTGGCAGTAGCTTGAGTACCATTAGCAGGTGGGGTTATAGTTACAGAAGGAGCGGTTGTATATCCTCCTCCTTGTGCAGTTGAAGCTATGTTAACAGCAGTCACAACTCCATTTGTTAGAACAGCAGTGGCAGTAGGTGCCGATCCAGTAGAGTCTTGTGGTGTAGTGAAAGAAACAGTAGGCACAGAAGTATATCCAGAACCACCACTTGTTACAGTAACTGTCTGAACTCCAGCTGTAATTAATTTATCTTGTCTATTGAAGAAGAAAGGACCCTCAACAGTTCCGACATTAGATCCTGATGGACCTCTTAGAGATGATATAGTTATTAAATCTTGCCAACCATCATCTGCACCAGCGTATGTTCCAACCCTATATTGTAGACCATTAACTGAGTCTACTCTCATTTCTATAGGACCTTGGAATGTTCCTGATTCGTTAAATAAAACCGATAAAAGTTCAGCGATTGTTTTGTCACCAAACTCTGCTGTATTTAAATACCTTATTATATTCTCAAAATCTGTATGTATATTACCAGACGATACATAGTTTTGAGGGTGCTGTTGTCTAAGTCTTGCCATATTTATCCCTGCCTTACTGTAACGGCAAAGCCTATTACTTTCAATAAACCTTTACCTTTTGTTGTTAATTTAAATTGAACACCTCTATAACGATGTTCAAATTTCCTTTCATACTGTCTACTTAACGGCACATCTGGGAATTTGTCGTCCACTCCATCCTCTTCTATGAGAAAAACCATAGAACTTAAGTATCTTCCTCTTTCATCAAAAGCTTCAACTGTTATCTCTCCTTTACCAGTAGCTTGTAATATAAATGAGTAGCTTTCTTTTACATCATTAATAGCACCTTGCCAGAGTATAGGAGTCTGTACAGTCATTTCTGGACTGAAGTCCATTATGTCTTCAATCCTAGCTCTTTCCCAAACTCCACCAGGAGTACCAAAAACAGTAGTACCTCCCAGCTGACGACCATTCATAGCATTTAAGAATGTACCTGTAGACCATTTACTTTCACCACCTGACATTGGGTTTAATGTTAAAGTTAATCTTGTGCAAAGAAGGTCAGATATGGGGAAGAATATATGATATTGACCTTCATCTTGATCAAACATAGCACTAATGTTTTCAGTATTAGCAACTTGTTTAACCAATGCCCTATAAGTTAAATCAATTTTATTAGACATTGGTATAGAAAAGATGGTTACGCCATTTGTATCTGACCTTCTTAACGAGTGCACCCCATCTCTAGAACAGAACATAAGGTCTGAACCAGCAGGTGCTATTGTGTTGTGGCTTAATGTTCCTACTTTAACATTAGCCTTATCGTCTATTTGCCATTGAGTAAAATCTGGGTGCAGTGCATACACAACAACTTGGTCGTTTGTAAACACCGCTAGTCTGTTATTTTCAAAAACTCCTAATCCTTTTATTTCATCAGCAGTACCAATAATATTAGCAACATTTATATCAGCTGCTTTTGTCACTGCAGTTGCTGCTGGATCTTCGTCATCTGGGAATACATTGAATTCGTCTACACGACTTATATCTATTGTTGTTCTTTTATCTGGTGCTCCTGCTATTGCTAACCTTCTTTGAATAGCAACTCCAAATGCTGGTCTTGGGTCTGAACTGGCTTCAATCTTTCTAAATTTTAAACCATCATACCTATACATACTATTATCTCTACTAAAGAAAATAACATTATCGTTAAATAGAGTAGATGTTGTTATGTTGTTTTTAGGAAATACTTCTTCTGCTAGATGGTCTTGATCTGATTTTAAAGATATACCACCACCATCTTTTTGTGCCCATACAAGTCTATTACGACCATAGAAATTTATATGTTTAATTAATCTATCCCCAGATGTCCTTTGACTGGCACCTGCATCCCTAACAATAGATCCCCTCCAATCAGCAAAACCATTGTCTATGGTTATCAAATGCTGTTTTTGTCCTGTATCTAAAGCGGCTTTATCACGGGAAGCATCAACTCCTTGAAAGTCCTCGTAAGGATATACTTTTACTTTTACACCAGAGGGTGCATAAGCTGTTGACATTTACTTTCTCCCAGCATCGTATGCTCTATTACTACATAAGTTATCAGAACCTCTATCGTGTGGACTGATTTCTATTTTAGAATTACCATACTTTCTATTATATAAAATCCTATTCATAGTCCTAAAATACATAGGACCATATGCTTCTACTTTGTTTGATTGTTGTTGAACTGCATAATTATAAAGTAATCCAGCTACCATTATTTGATCTGGTATATTTCTGTGTTCTGTTGGGTGTGTATAGTAGTCTACTTCTATATTATCAAAATATGGATGTGATCTTAAGTCTTCTAATACTAAATTAGCAAACTCAACAAACATCATAATAACTTCACCGTCTACAGTTCCAGGGTGCATATCTCCATATCTACGCAAGGATTGCATAGCTAATGTTTGTAATGAAGAATATGGCTCTCCTAAATGTGGGTTAGAAGCTGAATATCTATTTCTATCATTAACATTTTCATCTAGATATTTAAGATTAGCGTTTGTAGACTCCCTATCTTTTTCTTTATTTATAGGAGTTCTAAGGTCTACACCACCTGGTCTTACATTATTATTCTCATCTCTGTTAGTGGGTTCTTCTGTTGGTTTAGGCATATCCACATAATCAGACTTAGACACATTCTGATTAGAACTTGTAGTGCCTGCAGTATTAGTGGAGCTATACCCCGAAGATGAAGATCCAGAACTGTAAGAACTCATTATTCATCTCCCTTAATAATCCTTCTATGTTTGAAGAATATGTGTTGTTCAAACTTTTCTGTAGCACCATTTGGTATTCTCCAAACTAAATGCGTTTTATCTTTATTCCATAAACCTTTATATTTAACTCCAGATACTGTCATATCCCAGCTTATTTTTTCTGGATTGGCACTAACATAATAATTCCAATCAGATCCAGTTTTCTTTTGAGTTACTATAGGGTCTTTTGCAGCTTCTTTTGCTGCCTTGTCCTTAGCCTTTTGTGTAGACTTGAACCTTTTGATATCTTTTTCTGTCATATATTCTTTCTCCATAATAAAAAAGGGCTAGAGTTATTCTTAACCCTAGCCCTTAGTTTACCTTTATATAAGAATTAGTCGTCCTATGCTAGGGCTGACCAGTTCTTAATTCTGTGGTGAACTTTAGAGTGGGTCATTTCTAATCCACACTCTGACATATACATATGTTTTACACCATCAAAATCGTTATTCTGGATATCTCTTACGAGTTGAGTATCTCTACCCGCCATGTAACGATAGTTCAAGTGATTCATATCTAAGATAAGCATCTCTTGAGATAGTGCAGACACTTGTCTGAACATTGGGTGCATATATACCAATAGATCTCCAGCGAATGTAGTGTATCTAGTAAAAGCTACACCATAAGCGTTGTCAATCTGTACTGGTTGCCATCTGTTTTTTCCAAGTTCCATCATGTTAGTGATACAACGAGGTCCAGCAAAAGCTACCTTTTCGTTTGACCCAAAAGCAAAGATGTCTTCAATTAAGAATTTATCAAATTCTTTCTCTGTCATCTTATTAGACTGAGCAGTTGCAGATGCACAGTCAGTGATATTTGTAATCATACTGAACAATCCGCCTGTAGTCCTTTGTGGGTTAGCAGAAGTACCGTTGGTTTCTCCTCTAGTACCAAAGAAGAAAGCTCGCTCAATATCACCCATGTGTAATTTTAGGGCTTTAGTAAGCTGTTCTTGTTCTTTGTCACCAGTTCTTAAGTTAGTGTTCTGCAAAGTTCCACTTACTGACACAGCAGTCTTAAAGATCTGTGTGAAGTTGTGGTCTACAGTTGCATCAAAACTAACTGCTGTTGGAGATGTGCCACCTTCAATGAAGGATGAGCCTGCGATAATTAGCTCTTGGTCATCTGCGACTGCAGCCGCTGTAGAGTGATATCCTCTTTGTATTGTTACTGTGTTTGCTGAAGTGTTTGCATCCGCAGTAGCAAGAATATTCTCGCCAGTTGCTGGGTTATGCAATACTGTTCCATTCACAATGAAAGCCTCATCAGCTGTATCATTGTCAAATGTTAGAGTAGTTGCACTATTGTTTAACGCACCATTAACGATGATAGTCCTTGTTGGAAGTTCATCTCTAAAGTGGTTGTATTTAGGGTCGTCTGTAGACTCACTAGAAGTCATAGCCAACAACGCTTGAAGCGGTGCTGTACCATTTGGTTCTAGAAGAGTGAATAACTCCCTATAATTCGTAGGACGAAAGTCTGTTGTAAATTGACCTGTCCCACGAAGTCCTTGTATTGCTGCCATAATAACCTCCTTTTAAGTTTTAATAGCATTGGTTTCGTGTTCTAAATCAGACTTCTTCCCACAAGATAGTGCATTCAGCAGAATTCTGTGTTCCGTTGTCAATTGTAAGCCGTAGCGTACAAGTTTAATTTACTAGATAAGTGTACTAATGATCGTCCTTGTTTAGGCTCTATTTCTTTTTTTCAAGAAATCATCAGCTACTTTTCCAATAAAATCTGTATTTGGATCAGCTGGAGGTGCTTCTCCTACTGCTCCTGGTGTAGCACCCATAGAACCTGTAAAGGCTTGTCTACGCTTTGCTATACCAGCTAACCTTTCCATTTCTGGTGAGTTTATGTTAGCTTTAAAATCTCCTACTACAGTATCGGTTAATGCAGGATCTAAGAAATCCTCCATTGTATATCCTCTACCATAAGCAAAATTAAAAAACTGATCTTGCAAATCATCTGATAATTGATACTTAGCTTGTGCTTTATCCAAATTATTAGCTGCCAATTGCCTCATATTCCCATCTTGTGCTTGACTTGCTGCCATCACTTGTTGAGTTGCTTGGTTGTTTAAACCTTGAGCATTTTGTGACATCTGCATAACCATTTTTTTGATTTGTTCATTTTCTGCTCTAAGAGATTGCATCTCTTGTGCAGCTTGTCTGTATTGAGGTGGTAGAGATATAGCATTTTCTTCTTCCCATTGTGCCATATCTTTTTCAATGTCACCTAACGGAATACCTTGTGTATCTGGTGTGGGATCTTTTTGCCCACCCATTACAGGGTTTTTCATATAGGCTTGTGATGCTGCTGCTAAAAATTGAACAATATCATTTGGATTTGCCTTTACTCCTTCAGCTGCCACTTGAGATTGAATAGCCTTAGCGAAATCTAAAATGGGTTGCATTGGAGCAATTTCTGTTTGGTGTTTATAATTAAGATCCCTATAACGATTATAAGTATCTTTAATTTGTTTATCCGATAGAGTTCTTTTGTCACCTTCGCCAAACATTACATTAATGAAAGCTTCTTCTTGTGACATATCACCTTCTGTTTTAGGAGATACTGCTTCAGCAGCTTGCTCTTGGGCAGTTGGTTTTTCTACTGGATTCTTGTCTACAGCTTGTTGAGAGTTATCTTTCCCTGCAACATTTGGGTCGCCTGCAGCGTCCTGTACTTGCTGTATTCCTTGACTTACTTGTGCGTTAACATCTCCTAGCTTTTCAGCAGCAAGATTGTCAACCATTTGTTTTTCTTGTGGTGTTGGTGTTTGTGCCATAATAATTGTCCTTTCCTAGCCGTAGCGTGGTTATTTGGAAGCCGTAGCGTCCTTGTTTATTTTATCCTCCGCCTCTAATGTCTGCATCATTAGATCATTTTCTAGTTTCACCTCTAGAACCGAAGGCATTTCAATCAGCTTCTTAGATGCCCATAAAGCACCTCTTCGCCAATTTAATTCATCTACTGAAGTATTAGGATCAGAAGATAAATTATATGCTGCCGTGAGAATTTCTTCTTTCATTATTTGTTGAAGAAATTTCCAAGCATCATCCTTTTTCAACCTTTTAATAAGGGCAAGCTTTTCTTTTGTTTCTCTTACTGTGCTATCCATTCGTCAGCAGCTTTTTGTATACCCTCATTATCGGTGAATTCCTTAATTAGATCATATCCCCAAGTCTTGTATTGTGCAACCTTTTCGTCAGTTAACCAAGGGGTTTGTGGACCCATAGCAACATTAGCGGCTAATGCTGCTACTTCTTTTAAATCTTTTACTTCAGAAACTACTATTTCTTCTTCTTGATCTGGGAACTTTTTCTTTCCATTAGCATTTACAAAGAAATAACTATTATTTAACATCACAAATCCACCTGACCATTCCCAATCAAAATCAACTTGCCACTTTTGATTATCTTCAAATGACATTTTATAGAGAGTTAATTTGCTTTTTAAATTATTTTCGTAAAACATATTAACCTCCTATTAATGTTTTTCTACGCAGTGTCCAATTACTAGCGGTATCTGATAGTCCGTGAGTATAGTTTCCGTTGTAACCAGTACCCCAGATTGTTCCGTCCATCATTAATGCCATATATGCACATTCTTGTGTACTTGATTGTCCATATCCTGCATTACAAATATCTCTGACTTGACCTTGATAACCCCAAGGCATTGGAATTGGGTTCCAAGAACTATGAGTTAGTCCAGTAGCAACACCATATAGGTTTTTAGAAGGATAACTTGAACCACAAGCGTATATGGTTCCGTTAACTTTATTCTTCCAATCCTCTTCGTTATCGTGTGCAATTAACCAAGGAGTTGGATAATAGTAAGATGTACTTGTTATTGAAAAACTATCTATAACTTTTGACACCCATTTAATTGAACTATTTTTAACTGGTACATTCTGTGATCCAGAAGTTGTTCCAGTTCCAGTAGCTCCTGAAGAATTTGGACCCCACATATAAAAGTCGCCATTATCAGTTGTTGCGTAACAAGAGCCTTGATTAAAGTGACAAGAGAAAACATCTAAAACTTTTAGTCCTGCTGTAGCAGTATTAAATGTACTTACTAGAGTCATTGATGTTTTGTTACCAGAAGCATTGTTATCTCCTGCTTGTCCAGTGTTGTTATAACCACCATAGTATAAAGCACCATCTTCGTTAATTAGATGAATACCTCCAGCAGAGTTAGCTCCAGATGCGTGCATCTTAGCAATCTTTTTACCTGATCCTGCTTCTAATTGATTAGGTGATCCCATTCCTACATTGTTTGTAGTTCCGTTAGCACATTGGTTGTTTCCATTATAACCCCAAGCATATGCTTTGTATCCATCTGCTGCATCTGTTAGTGCATAACAAGTAGGATATCCTGCATCTATAACTTGAATTGCAGTTACAAATTTACCTGATAGACCAGTTATTTCTACTGGTATAGTTTTGTTAGTTGTGTTTGAACTATCTAATTGGTTATGTCCGTTATATCCCCAACCCCAAACTTTTCCATTTTCGTCTAAGGCTAACATAGTGATATTACTTCCACCATAACCTGGTCCTGCTATGTATCTAATTTTACCAGCAGATCCTGGAAATTGAACTGGAACCATTCTGTATTCAGTTGATGTGTGTCCACATCCTACTTGTCCTACATTGTTATAGCCACCCGCCCATACTTTACCAGTGTCCATAAGAAAATATGTAGTTGAATATGTTCTTAGTGTTTGAATACAATTACCATTCTGAGTGCTTTTGTTAAAGGTGTCATAACCTTTAGATTGATCTCTATATAGTCCAGGCATCGCAATAACTTTAGCAGAGTTACTTGGGTCTGCCATACTATAACTAGTAGAACCTCCCCAGATTACTGGACTTTTCCAAGAACCATCTGCAAACTCAGCTACACAACTACTACCTCGGTAAGTACCACCTTGAGGATGAGGGTCATTCATAAAGAAGACACCTTTGTTTGCGTGTAAAGGAAAGTTTGAACTATCTGTTACTTCACTAACAAGAGAAAAATCGTTTCTTGTTTTTCCATTGTTTTCAGTTCCAGGATATCCTGGTGCGTCTGCATCTGCGACTCTACAAGTAACATCGTTTTGTAGACGATAAGCTCGTCCTGCCATAGAACCAACCATACCCCATTTAGGTATATTGCTATTTCCATCAACAGTAAGAGCAGTGCCGTGTGATCCAAGAGGAAGCCTCGCCTCTCCAGTGGCAGTAGTAACATCAAATTGTGTATCTCCACCCATACCAGAATGTGTTCCGCAATATGGATAGATTGAAATTGCAGTTACATTAGATGGAACCGCAATAGTTACCACAGCACTGCTTTGTCCTTGTGTACCTGTGTAGGTAATATCGTTAGTACTGTCAGTGGGTGCGAAGTCTAAAAGCTCTGTTCCTGATGCGTGTGTACCATTTTTTGTAGCAGAAAATCTTAATGGGTGTGATGCAACTGTAGTATCAGATACATCAAAGATATAAGTTTTTCCTGGGTACAATTTCATATTACCATCAAAGTGGTAATTATCATCGTTAGGAAATTTAAATTGGAATCTGTTTGATCCGCCGTATGAAGCTACCTTGACACCGATGTTAAAGGTTGTACCTGCTGGTGCACCTTGTCGGTAAATCATATCACCACCAGTAGTAGTAACTGTTGTTAGTGCAGCTGTGATTGCTTCTACATCTACAACAAACTGAACTTTGTTTGTTCCACTTGCAACATAATCACCATACACCCAACCAGTTTTTCCTGGAAGTATTTTAGCTTTGTTAGCGTTGTTAGTTTCACCAGAATATTGGACGAAAACATTCTTAGTGGTTTCATTTTTAATAACGACAGTAAATGCTCTGTTAGGAACAACCACAGTAAGTTCACTTTGGCTAGGAGTGGAAGCCTGAGTTAACTTAATAAGTGGTTTTGAAATGTCGTCTACGCCTAGTGTCCATACACCATTCGTTGATGTTGAATAATCAAAAACTTTTGCTGGTTCGTTTGCTTCATCAAATAGTTGAAGTAGTGCGTCTGCACCTGTTAATGCTTCTACCGATTTTGCTAGGTAGACCATATCGTTGGCATTAGATCCTGCGATCGTGCCTGTACTAGTATTAGCTATATCTTTTGAACGCGATTTTATAGCTTCTACTAATTCTTTTAATGTGTTCATCGCCATATTATGTCACTCCTTATATTATTATACTACACCTAATTGAAGCAAAACTTCGTCCTCTAGTCGCTTTAATCTTGGTGCGGTGTTTGCATTAAAGCTCTGTATTTCTGACAGAACTTGTGCTCCATCAAATACCACATTAAACTTAGTTGTGTCTACCTGTGCAGAAGTAGATGTGTGTGCTGTATGGCATACATAATACTTACTTCCATCCTCAACCATGTCCAATCTTGAATATGCTGTATTACCCGTATGAGTGCCTAATTGCCTGAAAATAGTAGCATTTAGGTCAGACCAACCAGCACTTGCACTTGTATAAGTGCCGAATCTTGATTGTAGGGTATTGTTAGCATCATTAGGTTTTAGCCTAAACTGGATGGCTGTAGATATAACAGCTCCTGTGGTATTATCAAATAATGTGCCTAAAACATTAGGTAATGTTTTGACATTAGACCCAGTGCCTAATTCGCAGGCTTCTAAATATGTATCTAAGCTATGTGAGCCAGTCTTCTCAGATCTAAATATTATCTGTTCCGACTTGGGGGTAGTAGGTACTGTTGTCATTCTATGTTGTTCTCCTCAAGAAAGTTTATTATTTTAGCTCTTGTAATAGTAAATTTATCGTCTTCCTTGTATCTTGCTTCAAGTTTATCAATTCTCTTAGCATTGTCGTCCACTTGTTGTTGATTGTTACAATTGATTTGTTTCTTGTTTGCCTCTGCATACATGTCTATAAGTTCAAGTTTAATATTATCTCTCAATAAATTGACTTGTTCTTTTATTGCCAAATCAATGTATTTTTTATCTAGTTGACTTAAATTTGTATTTTTTTCTATTTGTTCTTTCTTCATTTTAATTTTCCTGTTGAGGTTCTAAATCACCTCTTTCTATACCTCTTAACAATTCTTCTACTGGTACTGTTTCTTGACCACCTTGACCTTGTTGAGTAGAATTACCTCTTTGTTTTTCCATCATACTCATTTGTTGGGATGGTGTCATACCCATCTTCTTTTCTGCATCTGAAACTCTAAATTGGTCTACATCTGAAATACCCATAGCTCTGATTGCTTCTTCAACAATCTTACCAGATTTATATTCCATATTTAATCCAGTTTGATTAACCATCTGTAACATATTCATCCAAGTTTCTGCATTTCTTGTTGGCTCTACTGGAAGTGTTCCATCTATAACCAAGTAATCAACATTACCTTGTAAAGATTGTACATCAAAATCTATGTAACCTTGTTCAGCTTGTTGAACTAATTCTCCAGGTACTTGCTCTGAATCTAATCTTAATGAACCTTCAAGATATAAAGCGTCTTGTAAATTTTGTGTCATCATTCTTACCATAGGTCTTACAGTTGTAGCTGACATAATTCTAGCTAACACACCTAATCTTTGAGAACCTAATTGTGTAAGTCTTGCTATCTCTGTTGCAGTTCTAATTCCGTCTGCAGTTGGCACACCTTGTTGTGCATCAGATGCTGCTGAAACTCTTTGTTTTAAATCTGCCATAGCTGCTATATCATTCCAATGACCTTTAGTTACATCTGGAACCTGAGCTATAAAAACACCATCACCTGGTTTAGCACCTGGCATAGTTCTTACTACACCCCAAGGATTTCTATCTATTAAGTCTGGTATAGAAACTTGTGTTGGGTCTACAAACATTAAATTATTTAATGCAGCTTGAACATTATCAATACGAGAACGCAATAACCAAGTTGATACTTCATGTAATGGTAATAATAAATCATATAAAGATTGACTAAATGTTTTATGTGTATCTTGAAATAAACCACCTATTACTACTGGAAATTGTTGACCATAAGGATTTAATTGACATCTAATTATAGCTTCTTCGTCTACAATAGTTATACACATCCACATTTGTTCTATGCCTGGAACATTTACTTCATAACCCTGAAGCCTTACCCACATCTCGTCTACTATTCTAGCATTGTCTAATGTAAAGTGATGACCATTTTCACTACCGATAGGTTCTTCTGGATTTATTGATAGTCCTCTACCTTCTTCTTTGAAAAATTTATGTGCATCCCAAGAAGTTTTTCTGCCACCTTTTTTTCGTAGACCAGCATATTTATTTATTTTGGGATACATACCACTTGATACCAAGGCGTTTGTTGAAACAAAATCACTGAAGATTATAAATTGCATCCTATCCCACTCACCCCAATTAACTCTTGGGTCTGGGAAACAACGCCTAGGATCAAAGTTAACAATATGGTTAGTATTTTTCTTAGCGTCCCAAATAATTTTTGTTGGTGCAAAGCCATACCTAATACTGTCAAGTAACATTTGAGCCAGCCTTGCCTCTCCCGCCGTTCTTCTCATATGTTGGTGCAATAATCTTTCTAAGATTAAAGCAGATCTTCTGGACTTCCTGTTCATACCTTCTAGTTGAAACATAGGATTACGCCCAGCTAGAGCTGCCATCATATAAGTTAACACAGTGTCTGCGATGGCTCTGGTGTCAGCTACTACAGCCTTTTCTCTAAACTTAGTAGAGTTTGCAGGTGTCCAAACATCGTGTGCTCTGTCCGCATCACGCCAATGATCATACCTTCTAGATATCCTTTCAAAGGACATCTTGGAAGCTGCACGAACATAATCAATGAGTTTTGCCTCTTGATCTTCAGTTAGGTCGTCAGATATATCTTCGTATTGAGATAACTTCTCCATATGAGGAGATAAATCAACGATAATATCATTTGGATCATTTGTTTGGTTTCTATAGTTCATAGTTTTTTATATCCTACATATATTTTTTTATCGTCCTACAACTCACCCCAACCTGCAAAACGATTTTTTTTAGATTGTGTAAGTTTCTCCTTCCACTCGTTTGGTGTGTGATCATTAGCAAATGTTGCGTTTAATGATGTAGACATTTCTATTGGTACATTAAGTGCATTATTATTAAAGCCAGACATTTTACTTAAAACATCTAAGCCCAATGATAGTGCATCTATTTGGTCATCGTTTTTTCCATTTGGAAAAGATTGAGCTTCTTCCATAAAATCATCAACCCAATTTGCTGTTTTATTTATAAAGACTCTTCCTCCTTCTACCATTGGTGTTACTGCATTTAATCTTGCAACTTTATCTTGAACTACCTTATATGGTAAAACAGAAATACCAGATGCATTTTTTAATTCTTGTATAAGTGATTGTCCACTAGCTTTATCCTCAATATAGAAACCTCTTAATCCTCTACCTCTCCACTTTGTATTTAATTGTATACAAGCTCTTTTTAGTTCTGGAAAATCCCATTTGTTTCTAACAATATCTATAATATATAAATCTGCATTTTTATCTGCACCCATAACTATAAGAACAGAATAATCTGATTGCTCTGTTTTCTTGAATGCTGTATCTGCTGCTATTATAATAGATTGATACTCCACATCTTTTGGGTCGTAATATTTCCACCACCCTGATTTTATCAGATTACCCCCAACGATGTATGGAGTCTGTTGGTATAAAGATGCAAATTCACGCGGGTCTAATTTTTTTCTTTTATGTAATTCTTCTAATGGGAATCTTTCTTCCCACAAAGCTTCTTCAGCATCTTCTTTATAATATCGTTTCCCAGGAGCAACAGTACTTAACTTACCGCTTGGTATGTGTCTTGGGTCGTCAGGAGGCAGGTCTGTTACTGATTTTTTTTCTCCAGAAATTATTTTAATAGCAGGAAAGTTTATATGTTCCCATTCTCCTGCTTTCCAATCTGGTGTTTCCATTAATCTACCAGCCACATCATCTGGGTGCCATCTTGTTAGGATTACAATTTCTTTAGGTTGTGTGCCATCTGGTTCTGGTTGTTTACGAGTTGTTAATGCAGAAACATAATATGACCATGTTTTATTTCTTTGTGTTACAGAATCTGCTTCTTCTCTAGCTTTTATTGGATCATCAAGAATTAATAAAGTTGCTGCACGACCAGTAGTTGATCCACCTATACCTGTAGCAAAGTAAGTTCCATTTAATGAAGTTCTCCAATCGTCTACCGCTCTACTTTCTTCTGACATTTTGAAATCTTGGAATGCTTGATTAATAATCGGTTCGCGTGCCAGATCGCGTACTTGACGACCAAATGTCTTCGCCAAGTCCTGATTGTACGAGGTTGAAAGCACATTACGATTCGGCTTGCGACCCAAGTAATATATTGGAAAGTGGACTGTAGCCAAGAAACTTTTGGCGTGTCTTGGTGGCATTGTGATGAGTATCTTATTTTTGCCAAGTGTTCCGTTCTCCAATCCATTTAGTTTCTCCATTAAATCATATTGAAAATTTGCAAATGTAAGATCTGGATTCATCATCTTTACAAATTCTGTAAAACTATTCTGTGACTTTTTTAAACCTAAAAGTCTTTTAGCAGCCTGAGCTTGGCTTATTGTCATTATCTTTTTCTCTTTTTAGCAAATGTTTTTACATTAGTTGGTTTTGGTCCTTTATTACCAGCGGCTCTTTTTCTTCTTACTGCAGAAGCTTTTTGTGATGATGACATTGATCTAGCTTTAGACAATGGGACACATTTTGGATACTTGCGACCATCACCTTTTTTTCTTCCACAAGGTTGGTATTTACCATTCTTTTTAGGTGCACCTATATCAACCCATTTTTCTTTTACCCACTTTCTTAGGCTCATTTGGGTTTGACCTGAGTTGATGGTTTAGTATCTTTCTTTGATGTTACAGGTATTTTTTTACCACCACTGCAACCACTAACCATAGGTTTATAACTCATTTTTTTCTCCTTTTAGATTTTGTCTTAGATTTTTTCTTGCCTCCTGGCTTTATTTTACCAGAACATACTGCAGAACCGTACATGTTCGCGTAGGCGGAAGGGTATACCTTAAATTTACGCTTTGCCGCTGCTTTACCTTTTGCACATAATTTTGCCATATTATCTCCTACCAAGCCTTACACGACCAGTAACGAGCTTTAGTCTTGGGACCAGGGTTTGCACAATTGTGCCTCGCTCTAAAACTCTTACGGCGTGCAGGTATATTTTTTTTGATTTTCATATTTGGATCCCCGAAGCGAACTATCTTAATTTTAGCACCATCAGATACACATACTGCTGATTTTTTCTTACCGCCTGGTGTACGAAATGGTTTATTTAAACTTTTGCCTTTACAAGGACCACTAGCTTTTCTCTTCGCCACTATCTATCTCCTGTTTATTTACTTCTTTATGTTCTATCACAGAATCATCATTCTCGTCTGCCCTTGCAGCGATTTGTTCTAGTTCTTGTATAGATAATTGGTCTACAGTTTTATGTTCAATAGAGTGTTCATTAAAACTATGGTGTAAATCTGGCATAACTTTATTCAACATAACACTAAATAATCTTACTTGTTGGTTAGACCAATTAGTATCGCCTTTTAATACTGATCTAACTTTAGGTATGTTGTTTCTAACTACATCTAATACAGACCTACGAACTCTATCTACTTCAATAGGAGTTACTGGCGGTAGACTACCTGTTGATTTTACTGGATTTGGATTCTTTCTTACATTCGGCATATCTTATTCTAACCCTAGTTTCAAAAATTGCTACAAAATATATATTTGCAGGGGATGACACACGCGTGCACCATAGGCGGGACTGCCCCCTACCCCCCACACCGAACAAATTGACACAACTTCGTTGCAACACCCTGCAAAACCCTACGAAAATCTACGATTTTCTAGTCCTATCCAAGGAAATTTCTACGAAATTTCTAGGGTTGTTTTCAAAGCTACGCTTTGGTCGGCTAAATATAGGTCTTACGACCTATATCTCAATCATATCAAGCCTTTAGGCTTGGAGTCGTCCTAGCTTTCCTATCCCCTAAAAGGGGAAGGGGTATTAAATTTTTCGGAATTTGCATTTTGCTTTTCCAAACAATAAACACAACACACAGAAAGGAGGATAGTTGTATGGAAACATCACTATCACAACAAGTCTATGGCGAAGCCATAGCAAAAGCTACAACGCTAAGCGAAGCCGAAGTGCCGTATGGCATTGTCGCGAAGCGAGCCGAGAAAAATATCGCAGGCGACAAGGGGTGGAAGGTTAAAAACAACCTCAAGTTCCTTGAGCAATATGCGAAGCATATCACTGCGTTGGGTGGAAAAATCCCTTCGGAGTTGATTGCAAGGGCGAAGGACTATGTCGCGAGCAAGGTTGTTCCAACCCAGCCGAAATCACCTTCGGTGGAGTTCACACACTTGCCACCTGCTGTTGCTAAAAGCAACATCTCTCGTGAAGAGAAGGCTAGGCTGAACACGATGTATGCGACTTTCACGAAGCTTCCGAAGTAAGCATCGCTCATCACGACTAACCCAGAGTGGATTCGTTCTGCTCTGGGTTTTTTTTGTGCCTAATGGTTAGGTACATTCTACCACAAACAAGGAGATGCATTATGGCGAAACCCTCGCTAAAACTATCTTCGTACTTGTACGACTTAAGCGATAAAAAAACGCAAGTTCAGTACAACAAAAGGTTATCTGCGAAACGCACAAAGATTTTAATCAATCGTGCAGAACGCAGACAAGCTAACGAAGAAATAAACAAAGCTCTTACATTCGTGTAAGGGCTTTTTTTTGTGTCTATTGCATACTTGGGTAGACAACAACAACAACAACGCAAACAATCAATGGAAAGGTTTGATATGTGCGAAACACAAACAAGAGCAGAGAAGATTGCTGATGCCAAGCAGTATTACACAGAGAATACTTTTGCTTGTCTCAGTACACTCAAACACAAACACGCAACCAAGGAGGAAAAGCTGGACGCAAAAAAGCGTCTACGCGACAACCAACAATGGTTGAGGGCAGTCAAATACTACGAGAAAACTGGCTGTTCGTTCAAGGAAGCCAAAGAATATATCGGCATTACTTGATATCTGTATCACATATGATACACTAACGCTAACAATGAAGGAGGTCATATGAAGAAATGTAATGATGCAATCTTCACAGACAAGAATGGTAAACCAGTGTTGTATGTAGACAAAGAAGGAGACATGCAAACAATCAAGGTAATACCAAACACTACACAAATACAAGAACAAGAACACAAGTATGTATTCAGTCCATTTTGGGATTTAGTTCTCGGATTGATTATGTGTGCTTGTATAGGTGGCATCTTCGCAGTTGTTATTCTTGAATGGATAGCAGGGTGTGGAGAGGTAACCTATTTCGCAGACAGAACTTGGGAAACCAACAAGTGTCTGTTTCAAGACAACGACATACAAACTGGTCGTTGGTAACATTAACCCTAACAAAGGAGAGCATATGGGTTTATTTGAATGGGCTGTCATTCAGTTCATCATCACAGCAGTGGTGTGGGCAATATGAATGATAGCGACAAAAAGCTGTGGCATTTATACACTCAATCGGTAAAGCCACTTAAACACAACAACAATAATAATCATAAATACGAAGGAGAAACTTATGAACGAGAACTTCAAACCCTCGGCTATGACCGAATGGGAGAGGATAGACTTGCAGAGGAGGGCAGAAAGAGAGAAGAGACACCAAGACTTCAAGAAAACGCTTTCGCCCCTTTGCAAAAACTTCTGTGTAAATAGCATCTGTGTAGAGTTTATGGGAAGTGGAGATAGTGGACAGATTGAGGATGTCCTCATCAACTTCAGTTCTTCCATTGAAAAACTAGCTACAAAAGAGAAAGCTAGTCTGATTACACAGGCAGTAAATAAACTCAAAGCAAACGAGCATAGACCAATAATTATCACACCAACTACTGATTTTGATGTGAAACATTTATACAAGGTAGATGCTGACCCTTCTGATACATTCAGAGAGCATGATTTGAAAGACAGACACAAAGGTCTATCAGACGAGCAGTATGCGTTGACATCAGAAGTACACACAATACTAACTCAAAGGTTTCTTGACCAAGTGTTTGGTGTTCAAAATGTTACCAATGA